>ERZ773214.586-NODE-586-length-23180-cov-56.727351_pt1 | contig 23180 bp, 37 predicted proteins | sample MGYA00511238_ERZ773214 | MGnify/ENA primary metagenome ERZ773214 (study PRJEB29015, sample SAMEA2738157) | human oral metagenome | biome: human oral; feature: human-associated habitat; material: saliva | place: China | collected 2259 ... | reverse complement strand
TGACCTTTTTAAATGCTTTTTTCTCTGCTACAGAGATGGCTATGGTTTCTCTTAGTCGCTCACGTGTTGAGCAAAAGGCTGAAGAGGGGGATAAACGCTATATCCGTTTGCTAAAGATACTTGAAAACCCCAATCACTTTTTATCAACCATTCAAGTTGGGATTACTTTAATTACGATCTTATCAGGGGCTAGGTTAGCAGATTCTCTTGGCGAATTGATTGCCTCTTGGATGGGGAATAGCGAGACTGCGTATGCAGTAGCTTCTTTCTTATCACTTGCTTTTTTGACCTATATTTCAATCGTTTTTGGTGAACTTTATCCTAAACGCATTGCTCTAAATCTTAAGGATGCCTTGGCAATCCGAACTGTACCATTTATTATTGCTCTCGGTAAGATTGTGAGTCCCTTTGTTTGGATGCTATCTGCATCAACCAATCTTTTGAGCCGTTTGACGCCGATGACATTTGACGATGCAGACGAAAAAATGACTCGTGATGAAATTGAGTATATGCTCACCAATAGTGAAGAAACCTTGGATGCTGATGAAATTGAAATGTTACAGGGTATTTTCTCTCTAGACGAACTTATGGCTCGTGAAGTCATGGTTCCTCGAACAGATGCCTTCATGGTAGATATCCAAGATGACACTCAAACCATTATCGAAAGTATCTTAAAACAAAACTTTTCTCGAATTCCTGTTTATGACGGCGATAAGGACAATGTCATTGGTTTGATTCATACCAAGAGTCTCCTTAAAGAAGCCTTTGTTAGTGGATTCGATAATATCGTCTGGAAGCGAATCTTACAAGATCCACTCTTTGTGCCTGAGACCATTTTTGTGGACGATTTGTTAAAAGAACTGAGAAATTCACAAAGACAGATGGCTATTCTTCTTGATGAATACGGAGGAATGGCTGGTTTGGTAACACTTGAGGATCTCCTTGAAGAGATTGTTGGTGAGATTGATGATGAGACTGACCGTGCTGAAGTCTATGTTCATACTATCGGTGAGGGTACTCATATTGTCCAAGGGACAATGAATTTGAACGATTTCAATGATTATTTTGATGTCGAACTTGAGAGTGACGATGTAGATACCATTGCTGGTTATTATTTGACAGGCGTGGGAACTATTCCGACATCAGAAAAACTCAGTTATGAGTTAGATAGTGGCAACAAGCATATCACCTTGACAAATGACAAGGTAAAAAATGGTCGTGTCACCAAGCTTAAGGTTCAAATCCAAGAACTTGAATCAGAAGAAGAAACTGAATAAAACAAAAGCTTTATCAGCTAAATACTGATAAAGCTTTTTAAATCGTTAAAAAGAAAAGACTCCTGTAGGAGTCTATGATAATATAAAGGCGGTAGACGGATTTATAACCCTTTATTTATCGGGCTTTGTGGGCATTTCGCCCCAAATCCGCCCCAAATTTAAGCGGTTAGGAATATTTCTTTTATCTGCTCAAAGTTTTTATCTGCTAGTGCTTCCATCTGGTGCGAGTAGACCTTTAGGGTTATATCTGGACTTTCATGTCCTAGTAGCTTCGATATGGTCACAATGTCAATGCCCTTTAAAATCAAGTATGATGCGTATGTATGTCTTAGACTGTGATTTCTTACTGGGCGACCCACAAGGCGCTTTATCAACTTGTTACAAGCTGAGTTTGAAACTCCAAAGCAGACACGGTTTTTTATGTTTGCTTGCCAGTGTTTCTTTTTATAAGTTTTTAGCGTTTCAATCGTGATCCTGTCGATTGGCACTTTTCTTTTTGATGTTTCATTTTTTAGATCCGCAAAATCTTGCGTTTTTGAATAATCAAAGGACTTGTTTATATCTATTATTCCATTCTGCAGGTCTATGTCACTCCACGTTAACCCCAGAGCCTCAGAAAAGCGCATACCAGTCACCGAAAGTAAGTAGAGGGTAAAATAGGACACGTACTGTATATTCGAGCGTGTAGAGGCTATCAGATCCTTATACTCGCTTTCTTCTAGGAAGTCATTTTCTTCTGCTCGGTTTTCGATTTGTGATTTAACTTTTGCATCTTCAGCAAAGTTGTAGCTGATCACTTGTTCCCTGACTGCGACTTTCAGAGCGCCCTTGATTTGATAGTGGAATTTCTCAAGGGTTTCTTGAGCGTATTTCTCGCCAAACTCATTTAGTTTTTTCTGATAATAAAGGGGCGTTATGTCCTTTACTTTCATTGATTCAAAATAAGTTTCAATATGCTTCAGGTTCTTTTTGTAAGTTTCCCAAGTTTTATCCTTAACGTGCGGGCGCTTGTATACGTCAGACCACATTTTAACAAAATCATACAAAGTAACGTCTTTATTTGTCAGTATATTTTGAGAAAGTTTTTGCTCAACTTCCAAAGCTTCCACTTGGGCAAGTTTTTTTGTTTTAAATCCGCTTTTTGATTTCTGCTTATATTTGCCATCTGTATCCTTGTAAGATATGCGATACTCCCAACCGTTATCTCGTTTTCTAAAGTATGCCATTGCTTTTATACCCCCTTTTTGATAAAATGGGTATAGTAAAACGGGCTTTTTAATGCCTTTTACTATCCTGATTGCCTCACGCTCAGACTCGCCAAAGTTTGAGAGCGTGGGGCTTTTTTTGTTTATTCAAATCCTTTGAAACTGTCTAAAATCTTATCTTTTGAGTCAGTTGGGTTGACAATCATAACAACAAAATTTCCGTAGACTGTAACAGGCTGATCAAGTAGTTTTTTATCTTTCTTGATGGACGCAAAATATGGATTACTTTCCTCGTATTGATATACTTCTACTGAGCTTCCGTCTGGTAGAACAAATCCTTTACCATCTTTTGCTTGTACTAGTGAAAATGATTTTTCTTGTTCGCTTTCAATGGTAAATCCATTATCTTCTAATGCTTTCTTGAAGTCATCTAAGCTAGTTGCTTTTTTGGAAGTAGTTTTTTCACTTGTTTTCATTTCTTTAACCTCAGATTTTTCTGTTTTTGGTTGTTCAGAACTATTTTTGGTAGCTGATTGATTGTTAGAGCAAGCTGCTAGAGTAAAAGCAGTAGCAAGTAAAACAGTTGATGTTATAAGTGTTTTTTTCATGGATATTCTCCTTTATTTGTTTTATCTAAACCTTGTAAATGTCGACGACCTCTCCGATTGTGCGGATGTCGTCATTCTCTGACAAGTGGATTTCCTCGTATCCACTATTTAAACTTTGCAAGTACCAGGAACCATCATAATCTCTTTTTAGTTTCTTGACGAAGTTCTTGCCATTAATTTGAAAGATACCGATTGAGTTGATATCTACTTGACTGGTAACCTTGATAAATAGTAGGTCATTATCTTCTATCAAAGGTTCCATAGAGTCACCAGCAACTTTAGCGATTGTGTCGTAGCTTTCTGGCACATCTTCAGCTCTGAGTTTCACTTCCATGTGAAGATTATCTTCCTGAAACGTTCCATGACCTGCTGCAACCAATCCCTCGACATAGTCTATAATGTAGTCGTCGGTTCTATACTTTTCTAAGACAGTTGGTGTCTTCATATTGTTTTGCTCATTTAATAGAACAGTAGCATAGTCGATTACATCTGCTTGTCTATCTTCGTCTAGTTGGTTGAAGATGGTTATAATTTCAGCCTGATCAATATCAATGCCGTTAAAATAATCTAGTGGGACATTGAAATAGTCTGCAAGGATTTTGACAGATGAGAGTCTAGGCTCCTCTCTATTATTCTCCCATTTTGAAATTTTACCTTTATTGAAATTGATAGTGTCAGGATATTTCTTATTCAATGTATCCGCTAACTCTTCAAGAGTTAGATTATGGCTTTTTCTAAGCTCTTTTATTTTATTTCCTATCATTATTGTTGCTCCTTTTTCTATAATGATAATACCATAAATGTTTCGTTAACGCAAATTTTTTTAAAAAAATAAAAAAAAGTTGTTGACAACGAAAAAATAAAAGTGTATACTTAACTCATAAAATAAAGTTGCGAAAACGACAACTTGGAAAGGAGGAATCTATGGAAGGTGTGTTAGTGCTGGATAAACCATACCATAATTTGAAAGGCATAATCGTTTCAAAAGGATTGAAGCAGAAAGATATTGCCGAAAAATTGGATATGGATAAGTCAACATTGAGCATGAAGCTCAACCGATACCGCGGCCGAGATTTTACATTCTCAGAAGCAAGTAAGCTAGCAGAGCTACTAGGTGTCAAGATGGAAGATTTCTAGTAGTATTTTTTTACGTCAAAGGTTGCGAAAACAACAACATAGAAAGGAGCAAACATGAAACCAAAACGGTATTACATAGTAGGAGGAAAAATTGATTGATGGAAAAAATTATTGCTTATTCTGTTGAAGAATTATACGAGAAGGTCGCAGAACAAGAAAAACGCATCTCAGAAATCGAAATGCGTTTAGGGATTAAACCTTTGGAAGAAACTTCATCATAAATTTAGATTTGAAAATCTGGATGATAATATCTACATAGTTTTTTAAATTAGGTAATGAAATGCTTGTGTTTTTATTCCAATGAGTATAGCCATTTCCGACTATTCGGATAAAATGAAGAGCTCCTTTTAAGAGTTCGTCATCTTTTACATATCTGTCAATAGCATTGTTAAAAGTTAAACTTGGGTCAGATAGATATTCTTTTGTATCTAATTCAAATGCCAAGGCATAATCTTTTATCAAACATTCGATAGCAGAACGGTATCCTGTACCTGCGATATTTTCCAACCCCATCTTTTCAGCCTCGACTGCTTCACTGTAGAACTCTACAAATCTAGGAGCATGTTCTATGAAAAGACGGTCTATATCGATAACAACTTTATTGGGATGAACAAGAACCATAGTAGTTTCATCATTTTGATGTAAATACTCTTGATTTGTCATGTGGTACTTCTTACAAGACGGGCAACGATGGTGCACAGTAAAAATGTAACCTTCTGGAATCTGCAATTTACCTGCATCGCTGTTAGTAGGGTTATTCCCAATACCACACAAAGGGCAAGTTTTTGGAATTTGAATGGTTAGACTTTTTCCGATCGCACTAAAATAAAACTCAACAGTAGATAATTCCATAATGTCTCTCCAATCGTTTTTATTTTATTATACCACATTTGAAAGGAGTGCTATGAACGATATAAACCTGGGACAGATTGAACTTGAAATCAAACAATTTCTATCCGTTCCCTTAAAATTAAAAATTTTACGAGAATGTTTGTTGTATTTATTCTTCAAAATGGCCAATAATACGTCAGATATAACAGTCGAGAAGTCAACAGTACATTCTAGTGATAGAACAAGCAAGATAGTCTATACCGTAACAGTATATAACTGAACAAAAAAAGCACCTAACAGAAGTCAGGCGCTTACTAAAATAACTAACTGAATTATATCACAAAAAGAAAGGAAAATCTATGCCTAAAGTAGAAATTACTTACAAGCCAGTAGGAATTAACGAAAAAGCGACTCATGGAGATTATACACATCTTTGTCAAATGTGGGAGGGGCTGACAGTAGCAACTCTCAAAACATGGGCGAAAGAAATGCGAGATCATCCAGACTTTAAACAATTTATTGACAATCCAACACACAAGCTAGTGTTTATCAATTATGAGGGTTTCCGATTATTTGTTAAATGGAAAAGCAGAAATCGTTATCGCACTAAAAAAGAAACATTACCAGAAATGTTGGAAAACTTAAAGAAAGAAAAACAATTGGGAGTTTTAACATGAAGTTACTAGACAAAATCACAAAATGGTTTTTCAACACAACCAAAATCGAAGTCAACACCGACTGGAGATTAGTCGCATTAGACTTGAACCGTGAATTGATTGGAACACGAGAAGAAAACAAAATTTTGTATCAGCGCATTGCTGACTTAGAAAAATTACTAGGAGTTTAACATGGCAGAACCAACTTTAGCAAGCCAATTTTTAGGACTTGCAACAATCATGACTTGCTTATTTATTGTATTGTTATTGATTGCGAATAGCGAGCAGAAACGACAAAAGCAAAAAGAAGAACAAGACAGACTAGATCAAGCAATTATTGACGTTTATCAGCAAGGTAGAAACCAATTTAATAATATTGCTCGTGAAAACATTCGCAACTGTGACCGTCAATTCACGTTTGATACACAAAAACCAGAGGGACTAAGACCTGAACTACTTGCCCTACCACATCCGAAGGGGTGATTGCATGAACCTCTATATCTGGAAATGTGGATGTCGTGATTGTGGGAACACATTCGAGTATGTCGATAGTTACCCAATTATTGAATGTCCGAAGTGTGGAAGTGTGGATTTGGTTAATGAATTTGAAGGAAGGGAATACGATTAAATGGCAACACTATACGAATTAACTGGACAATTCCTTGATATTTATAACATGGAATTAGACGAAGAAACCAAACTAGATACGCTTGATAGTATCGACTGGAATAGTGACTACGAGAATAAAGTCGAAAACTATATCAAGGTAATGAAAAATCTAGAAGCTGATGTCGAAGCACGAAAAAATGAAATCAAGCGCTTGACTGAATTGAACAAGGCTGATGAAAAGAAAAAAGATCACTTGAAAGAAACACTTTCTACGAGCATGGCACTTACAGGACATGAACGTGTAGACACTCCACTATTTAAAGTGTCTTTCCGTAAATCTCAAGCAGTTGAAGTGGATGAGACAGTTCTACCAGAAGCTTACAAGGTAGCTACTTGGAAGCCTGATAAAAAGCGCTTAAAAGAAGATTTGAAGAACGGTCTTGAAATTATCGGTGCAAGTCTAGTAGAAAGGAAGAATTTGAGTATTAGGTAAGAAACATGAAAATTTTAGCGATTGACCCATCATCAAATAAAATTGAAACCTCAACAACAGGAATTGTCTTACTTGATAATGCGAGGTTAGTCGATAGCTGGGGAATGTCTTATGGCATGAAAGGTTTTGCTAAGTGGTTTCACGATATCGGAAAAACGCTTGATTTTGATGTAGTGATTGTCGAAGAATTTAGAACCAGAGACAACGATAAGTCAAAAGATAATAGCGTACTTGAAACCATCGCTTATATCCAGTTATGTTATCCAGATGCCATTCTTCAGTATAACGGTGGGTATAAGTCAGATATTCCAGATGAACTTTTAAAAATCTTAGGTCTATGGAAGTTTGAAAAGAGTCACCATCAAGACATACGAGCAGCAGCAAGACTCGGACTATTCTGGGCAATGAGAAATGACATTGAAGAAGTTGTTCAAGACATCGGGAAGGTGGTGAGCGAGTATCACAATAATTCTTAGAAAGTGGCAAGCTGAAGCAGTTAAAAGAAGTGACCACTTATCCAATGGTATATTCCTTGAAGCTTTAGGTGGCCGTGGAAAAACTATCTGTGCTCTAGCCATTGCCAAACATAAAAAAGCTAAGAAAATCATCATCACCAATAACCGACTTGCAATCTTGAATGGTTGGATTGATGCAGGCAAGTTTATGAATTTTGATAAAGATGTTGAGATTATCATTCAAACAGATAGGTATCTTCAAAATCAAGTCAAAAAAGGACATAAATTAGACTGTGACGTGCTTATAGTAGATGAATGGCAGAATATGTCAAGCGATAAGCAAGTAGCCTTATATCGCAAAATAAAGCGCAAATACACGATAGGTCTTTCAGCAACACCAATCCGAAAAAAGGGGCAAAACTTCTACCCACTAGAAAAAACAATTTTTGGATGGGCAACACCTAACAATAAATTTGATTGGCAAAAGACACACGGAAAAATGGTCTATGATCCATTCAGTTATTCAAAAGAGAAGTGGGAAGATTTTAGAGACTATGAAAACTATGTCTCAAACCTACCAAACTTCTTTAGGTGGGAGGAAATCGAAGAAATCGAAAATGCGGTTGAAAATAACGGTTTTGAGATTAGGTTCTACCCGAAAAAAGTCACTCCAGGCAATCCGAAAAAACTTGCTGATTTTAGAAAGTTAAACCTTGTAACAGTGAATGGAAAGACTGCCATGGCTAAGCAATCTTTTGGAAGGAACACCTTCGAGCGCTACCTAAACCAAACTGGTGTAGATGTTGATTTTCCAAAATTAAAAGCAGTCAACAAAGACACACCATTAATGTTAGAACTTGATGGACTAATTGAACGAGCGCCACACGATATGCTGATTGTCAGCAAGTCTAAACAGATTGTAAATGTTATCCGTGAAAGACATCCAGAAATTGGTATCTGGACTGGAGATATAAAAGACGGTCTTGATAATCAAATAGTAGTCGCTACCAGTCAAGTCTTAGGTGTAGGTGTAGATGGCCTACAACACAAATACCAAACTATTGTCGTACTAGATCCAGTAGAAGAAGGTTCTGGAGAATATGATGATTACCGACAGTTACTCTGGCGCATAACAGGAAGTCGTCAGCAACATGATGTAAATGTAATTGAATTTTATTACGAAGAAAGGTGAAAAAAGTGGATAAAACATTTTTAGAAAAAAGAATCGAAAATAAGGCAAGAGAAGAATTTGAAAAAGAATGGAATGATTTTGTAATTCAAATGTACAATCATCCTATTTTTAAACATATTACTATCAAAATTGATGAGGAAAACATTCCACTCGCTACTTTTGGTGTTAATTACGGTGTCTTTAATCAAAAACAAGATAAGAATCCTAGAAATAATTTTTTAAATTTCGAAGATGTCAAAGAAAAAGTGGTTCAAGAAAAAATCAAAGAAAAAACAGATGAATTGTTGTCTAGATTATCTTCTGTAAATTACTTATTTGAGAAGGAGGAACTCTAATGTTTAAACTACCAGAAAACAAACCACAGATTCCAAAAGACACCCCTCGTAACTATTTCATTTATGGTGAAACCATGAGTGGTAAGTCTTATTTAGCAAACGAATTTCCAAACCCTATCGTACTAAATACGGATGGAAATGCAGAAGCTAATAGTGTACCAAGTATTCAACTACTGAATGAAAAAGACACCTCTGGACGAATTACCAACTCGGTCATCAAACAGTTAGGAGAAATCCTATTGGCGCTTCAAACACAAAAACATTCTTATGAAACAGTAGTGGTCGATGTCATCGATGATGTTATTGAAATGATTAAGATTGCAGTTTGTGACGAATTAACACCAGCTGGAAAACCTCGTTTGAAATCCTTGTCAGAAATTCCATACGGGAAAGGTTATGATTTCTTCAATCAAGCAGTCACTGAATTGGTTATTGACCTTAAAAGCTTACCAATGAATGTTATCTATATCAGTCGTCAAATCTCTGAATATGATGACAATGGAAATGCAACCAAGGATAAACCAAGCTTGAAAGATAAGTATGTAAACCTTATCAATGGTAACTCTGATTTGATGATCCATACCGAAAAGATTGGAAGTAACTACAACCGTGAAGTTGACCGTAAGCGTAAATCTTACTACGCTGACCAAGTTGATGATAAGAAAATCTTGAAGATTTTAACTACTATCCGTGGTGCATTGACACCTGCTAAACCTAAAAAAGTTGAAAAAACTGAAACAACAAACAATGAACCGACTGCAGCAGTAGAGAAAAAAGAAGACGCAGCGGTTAAAGAACTATTTTAAGAATTAAAGGAGAAAACACATGAGTTTATTAGATATCGCAAAATCAATCAAAAAAGAAGGTTTTGACCCACGGAAAGATAGTGCAAACGGACCTGCACCAATCCCTGCTGGAACTTATCCAGTTATCTTGAAAAAAGCAACTTTCAACATCGCAGAAAGCAACTGGGAAAGCTTAGTTTATCAATTTGAAATCCGTGGTGGTGACTATGATGGTCGCTCAGAATATGTTTCATTTGGAACATTGACTGAATGGAAGGGTAAGAAGTTAGACTGGGCAGTAGAACGTACTATGAAATTCTTTATCAAAGCTTTAGTCCTTGCTGGTGATAATATGCAAGGGGATGAAGAAGATGGTAAAGCTTTGGAAGAAGCGCTGCAACGTAAAGCAGTTGGTTCTTACTACAACCTAGTGATCACTGAAACAGAAAGTAAAGGTAAAGTTTACCGTAACTATGATCTTGAAGAAGACACAATGCAAACAACGGCAGGACTTGATATTTCAGACGATGATTTGCCATTCTAAAAATTAAGGAGTTAAGATATGCCATCTATGAAAGACTATGCCTTGCAGTATCAAAAATTAGGATTTTCAGTCATTCCAATCAATCCTAAAAACAAGATGCCTTTGATTGAATTTGCTGATAAGCCTGCCATGACTGTAAGTGAAATTGAAGCTTTTTGGGATGGTTATCCAAACGCTAACATCGCTCTTAAAACAACTAATTTCTTTGTTATTGATATTGATAAACACGGTAAGTCGAATGGTTTTGAGTCTCTTAAAAAATGGAAATACTTAAAACTAATTGAACCAACTCTTCAAGCTAAAACAGCAAGTGGTGGGAAACATTTATTCTATTTCAAAAGAGATGATGAACCTATCACACAGATGATTAATTTCTTGCCTGGTGTTGATATCAAAGCTCACGAAAATAACTATATTCTTGTTGCACCATCTGCCACAGACAAAGGCCAGTACGAGTGGGATTTAGAAAAATCAAAGGAAGGTGGAACAATCGTAACACCTTCCAGAGATTTAATTCAAGCGATTAAGAAACAATACAAAGAAACACATGGTCACACCTATGATGGCACAGATGGTTTAAGGAATTTAGCTAGACGGTCTTACACCAGAGATAGAACTCAAACCACTGAATTATTTGAAACCATCGCACTTGGTTTTGGTGATGAGGGAGGACGGAATGATAAACTGGCTAAATTCGTAGGTGGTCTATTATATCGAGCAGTAGATGATGAAGTAGTCATTCAATTGGCGAGATTAGCAAATACTAACAGTCAAAATCCTTTGTCAGAAAAGGAAGTGATGCGTACTGTTGAAAGTATGATTAAAAAAGATAGGAGGTGAGAACAATTGGTAATGTAGTTAGCATAAATTCACAAGATACAATGATACTGAATGATAAAGGAGGAATTAAATCAAACAGTCCAAATAACGTACTTCTTTCTTTTAAAGCTGATGATCAATTAAGTATTTACCTAAAACATAATGAATTTTCACAAGAACATGAACTAACCAAAGATATCAGAATTGGAAATACTTTTTTTAAAAAAGGAGAGTTACCCTCTAATTTTGATTCAGTTGTAAAAGTTTATTTTGAGAGTGTTTTAGGAGTTGCTTTCTCAAACCAAGCTATGCTGGATGGCATGGAAACCTTCTTCTCAGAAAGGTCATACAATCCAGTTATGGAATACATGGAACGTGCAGCAAGTAATTGGGATGGTCATAAGCGCATCAACCAAATGCTTCAAGTCTATCTCGGTGCAGAAGATATTGATTTAGTTTCTAAAATCGCTGAAATGTGGTTAGTTGGAGCAGTCGCTAAAGTATACGAGCCTTACGCTAAATTTGACTACGTTTTGGATTTAGTAGGTGGTCAAGGTGTAGGGAAGACCTCGCTCCTACAAAAATTAGGTGGTGAGTGGTATACCGATGCTGTCACAGATTTTGCAAATAAAGATAACTACGACATCATGTTAAAAGCATTAATTGTCAATGATGATGAAATGGTTGCTAGTAACCGAATGAGTTTTGCTGAAACAAAAGCTTTTATCTCAAAAACAAGCTTACGTTTTCGTAAGCCTTACATGAAGCGTACTGAAGAATTTGCTAAAAACTTTGTTCTAGCACGCACAACGAATCAGAAAGAATACTTAAAAGACAAAACAGGTGAACGTAGGTTTTTATCCGTCATGGCAGATACTAGCAGACAAAAGAAACACCCTATGGAAATTGAGCCTGAAACAATCGAACAAATTTGGGGTGAAGCTGTCACAATCTATAAAGCTGGTGCTGATTTGATGTTCGATAAAGAAACTGAAGAGCGATTGGAAATCTATCGTGAGAAATTCATGTATCGTGATGAAGTTGAATTACAAGTGCTTGAATATCTGGAAATGCCTATTCCTGATAATTGGTCTAGCTGGTCTATTCAACAGCAACATCAGTATACAAGTAAGTATTTTGATAATAGTAGTGAGTTTGAAGCTGGTTCTAAAAAATTAGAAAAAGTCTCAACTCGTGAGATGATGTATAACCTTTTTATGAGAAATTCAAATGATAAAAAGTTATCAACTAAAATCAATATGATTATGGATAATCACCCTGGTTGGGAAAAAGGTCAGTTCAGAATTGGTGGAAAAAATACTAAAGGATTTAAGCGAATTAAAGAAAAATAGATCGGTTGCATTTTGAAATTCTATCGGTTGCATCGGTTGCACTTTTTAAGAAGAACGGTTGCATGCAACCGATATGCAACCGATAAATTGAAAGAACGGTTGCACCCTTAAACCCTTGATAATACTGACTTTTTTATATTATTTTTATATAATGCAACCGATTAACCGTTATTTTTTAAAAAAGTATTAATAAAAGTATTAATAATAGAGAAAGCCTATTAAATAAGGATTCTTAAATTTTATTTTTTAAATTTTGTTTTTTATCGGTTGCACGGTTGCATTTGATTTTTGAACAATTTTAGGAGTTAAAAATGAAAGTTGACGTACAATTTCCGTTTTGTGGAGAGTGCTATATCAGAAAGGTACAGCCTGATAAAATCTCCATTAGATGTTATGTCTGTAAGAAAGCATTATTTCTAAAATATGCGACAGACGAAAAGAACGGAGTGAACAGTAAAGGTATTGGACGGTTAGCACATGAACCGTTCGTCCACAATGAGGAAGTCGAAGAACTAAACGAGGTATTCGGATGAGTACATTTAACAAAGATATCATCAAGGGTTTAAAACGTTCAATCAAGGTTGCAGAAGAAAAGATTGAAGAGTTGAAGAAACCAAGTCAGAAATCAACAGTACACATGAGAGCTGCTGAACGTGATTTTTGGCATAAGAAAATTAAAGTTTATAAGAGCAAGTTAAAGGAGCTAGAAGAATGAAGCTTGAAGACTTAAACAAAGCTAAAGATATCAATCAATTGATTAAAGAGTACAAATATTTCTTAGAAGTTAAACGCAAGTGCTGGGGTGAACTTAAAATTACAAGGCTAGAGACTAATTATTTTCTTCGTACAGCCTATGGAGTTCTTTCAAAAGAAATCAAAGCAGATGAGATATTGTCTGGTCTAATCACAGAAACTATCCAGAATCGAATCGAAATGCTAAAGCAAGAACTTGTCGAATTAGGAGTAGAAATGGAGGAGTTGGAAGAATGAATAAAGAAAAATTAATCAATCAGTACGAAAAAATGAAAGCTAACAAGAAAAGACTGACCTCGGTTGATTTGGTTTTGAAACACTTACGGTCTTTGGACGATCCAGAACCGTTGCCGTTTAAACTAAAAGATGTTGTTGGTCGAATTAGAGGGCTTGACCCGACGACACAAGCTATCTGGCTTAATACCATTCTAAAAGAATTAGGTAACGACTACGGTTTGATGAAATATCGCAGTGGTTACGATCAAGGCTTACTTGATGGAGCGTGGGTTGGTAATCAATTAAAAGATGCTGATAAGATTCGACAAGAATTAAATAAAGTGCTTCTCCCTAGTTTTATAGATGACTGGATTTTTAAATGTCAACTTTTAAATGATTTTAGTTTGCGTTCTGCACTTGATAGTACTACTATTCATCTCTATGCTGTTAATGGCAAAGTAGTGAAGAAATGGCTTGATAACAGAAAGAATCAAGAACTTTTTGCTAAAGCTTGGATAACTGGCTATGATGCTGAGAAAGAACCAAAATACAAAGTCAAGATAAAAAATACAGATGATTATCTAAATGAAATAGAAATTGGATTTCATTTTTTTAACAATAGTAAAAAAAATAAAGAATTTACACGAAAGGAACTAGAATATTCCGATTTTGCTTGGGTGCTAGATTGCCCAGGGATTGAGCTTGAGGAGGTCACAGATTGAAAGATGAAAAAGATTTTATTCTAGCTATCGAAAATTTAGAAATCGATATTTTGAAAATAGCCGATGAACTAGACGGTTATGAGTTGAGCGATATCAAAAGACATGCAAGGTCTTTATATGAAACTCTTGTTTGGTTGCAGTATGCGAAGGAAGAGGTGGAGTGATGATTATCAAGGATTACAGATACGAAAATTCAACAGATGGCATTCATTACATAGTTGATGTAGATGGTTACGAATTTGAAGTAAATCATACAAAAACTGATTACGGCAGTGTACAACACGATGACATAGATTATTATTTGGATGAAATTAGCGAATTCGATGTGCAAGAAGCTGAATTAATCGAAGACTTTGTAAGACTCCAAAATTACTTGTTGATGTATGGAGTTGGATTTACTTTTAAAAATTACAAGGAAGACACAGAATGAAACACACACTAATTCGAATTCTTCTTGCTTGGTCGCTTGTTGCTACTTGCTTACTATTCATGCAGCGTGAAGTACAGAAACCCTTGCTAGTCTATCACGCTGATAGTAAGTATCAGATTACGGGTAAGGTGGAAGCTAAGAAGAAAATCGGAAAGTTGTTCACTATCACAGTAAACGGGAACGTGTTTGTGGTGAGTGAGGAACGATTTAAAAATATTGAGATTGGAGATGATATCGCATTATGACATCAAACATGGAACTTTTAGCGCACCGAGTCGAAAAGTGGGCAAAAGAGCGAGGATTGGACGATCCAGATAATAGCACGGCTCAAGCGTTGAAATTATTTGAAGAAGCGGGCGAACTCGCACAAGCGCACTTGAAAGAGCGTGAAGCAGACGGAAAAGATGCAGTCGGGGATATTTTGGTAGTATTAACGATTTACTGCCAACAAAAAGGCTGGAGCATTGTAGAATGTTTTGAACTAGCGTATAACGAGATCAAGAACCGAAAAGGAAAAATGGTTAATGGTTCATTCGTAAAAGAGGAGGATTTACCAGATGTTACCAAGATTTAGAGCATGGTATGTGTTAGCAGAAGAAATGATTAATGAAATACTGATGATTTCATTTGTCAGAAAGGAAATCATAGGGAAGTTTAGCGATGGCTCTACATCGGTTCCGTTAAAATTTGAAGATAAGCGAAATGGAGAAGATGTTATCCTCATGCAGTCAACAGGTCTTTGTGACAAGGAAGGTACAGAAGTTTTTGAAGGTGATATCTTACATCATCAAATACAGAAAGAATATACCTTTATTGTCAAATATGACAAAGAGAAAGGTTGCTGGTACGGTGATGGTTTGAGTCGTACCTATCGGATTAAAATCACAAAGGATTTCCTACCGTATTACAAAGTCATTGGAAACATCTACGAAAATCCAGAGCTTTTGGAGGTTGAAAAATGAAACCTAGAAAATATCCGTATTTAGGAACTAACAAAAAGAAACCAACTAAAGAAGAAAAGCTAGAGCTTGTAGTCTTTCCTAATATATCATTAAGAAAAGACTGGCTCAAACACATTTTTTCAGTTGTCAAACAACATGACAATACTACAATCATCTACTTCAGAATTCCAAAAGTTTTTGGATTGGACTATGAAGAACAAAGAGCTAAAGTAAATCTAAGTTATGAAGAAACAGTGAAGATAATCAATGGGGCTTGAACATGGATAGACTTGAATTAGAGTACGCGCTTTATAAAGGTGATACCTTTATCACTTGTGGCACTCTTAAAGAAATTAGTAGAGATACTGGCATAGCTATTGTTACCCTGACTTCGTACGCTTCTCCCTCGTATAAAGAGAAAAATCCAAACGGGAAACAACTCATAAAAATAGACTATGAAAGACTGAGTGAGCGGCAATGTGAACGATTCGCTTTTATGCTAAAGCAAAAGCGACTTGATAATAATCTCTCACGTAATCAATTATCAAAGAAGTTAGGATATTCTCAATCGGAGATCAGAAATTGGGAGAATAATATTAAAAAACCTAATTACTACGCTGTTGAAGATGTGGCTACATTTTTTAAGATTCCTCTAGATGTTTTAATTGGAGAAAAATAAAAAAGCCGAGGCATTCACTCTACCTCGACAACGCTTTCAATACTAATATTATATCATAAAGGAGATAGAGAGTGAAGGCTAGAGAGCTTTTATGCGAATTACAAAACCTTGACCTAGACATTCAAAGTCGAATAGACGAAATCAACGAGCTTGAGGCTGGTCTGCTCTCAAGTCCTAAATGGTCCGAGGTTAAAGTTAAAGGGGGGCAACCCAGGAAGATTGACGACGTGTATGCTCAGTTGATAACTATGAAGGATGCAATCGAGCAGGACACAAATGCCATAATCAATCGTAAGATGGAGCTTGGTCGCATGATCAACAAGCTAAGCAATCCAAGGCACAGAACTATTCTACGAATGACCTATATCAATAAAATGTACGTAGATGATATCTGTGACAGCCTTGGTGGTATCAGTTCGCCTACTTACTACAGATTAAAAAAACAAGCAATAAAAGAGCTTGATAGTATTCTTAGTGAATTGATAGTAAATGATAGTGATTGTACAGGCATGAAGTTTTTAAACTGATAAAATGGTAGTATCAAATGCTGCAGCAGATGATACTCCTTTATGAAAATCTGAGGGCATTGCCCTCGCATGGCGGTGACGGGTATATTGTTTTATCTCCAAACTCAAACAAAAACTTATCTTCGGTTCGACTCCAAGCACCGCCTTAAAGGCTACACAAAAATAAACAAGAAAGGTAAATATAATATCGATTCTATTCGAGGTCAGTAGCCACCTCGATATTACAAAAAAGTAAAATCGAGAGACCATATAACCCAGAAAACGCATACCTCAGAGGTGTGTGTTTTTTGGTTCTAGGACAAAGAATTGAAAATAATTGATAAGCCGTTAGATTGGCTACGACCTTATAAAAATAACCCAAGGAATAATGACAAGGCAGTAGAGCCAGTTGCAAACTCAATCAGAGAGTTTGGCTTTAAAGTTCCAATTGTAGCAACCAAAGACGGAGAAATTATAAACGGGCATACACGGTATAAAGCTGCACGCTTTTTGAAACTCGAAACCGTGCCAGTTTTAATCGCAGACGACCTTTCAGAAGAGCAAATAAAAGCGTTCAGGCTTGCCGATAACAAAGTAGGTGAGATTGCCGAGTGGGACACAGAACTACTCTACGCAGAACTTGAAAGTGTCGAAGGGTTAGATATGACCATGTTTGGATTTGATGATGTCGACTATTCTTTGGACGACTTTGAAGAGTCTGAGGATCCAGAAGATGCCAAGGAATTCTCACAAGAGGAAGAGACAGGTATCGAACATGGGGACATCTTCCAATTAGGACGACATCGGTTAATGTGTGGAGATAGCACATCAGCAGAGGATATGGCTCGACTAATTGACGGAGAAACGATTGACCTCTATGTAACCGACCCACCATATAACGTAGCCTACCAGGGTGGAACCGAGGAAGCTATGACGATCATGAACGATAGCATGGACGACGTCAGCTTCAGGCAATTCCTGAGGGATGCATTCGCAGTCGCAAACAACCACTTGAAACCAGGAGGGGCGTTCTATATCTGGCACGCAGATTCGGAAGGGTTGAATTTTAGAGCTGCAGTCAAAGAGACAGGATGGTTATTAAAACAATCTATTATCTGGGTAAAAAATGCTATTGTGTTAGGTCGTCAAGATTACCAATGGAAGCATGAGCCTTGCTTGTATGGGTGGAAAGATGGAGCGAGTCACTATTTCGTAGATAATCGCTCACTAGCCACGGTCATTGAAGAGGACGAAGAAAACCTAAAAGAAATGACAAAGAGCGAGCTAATCTCTTACATTAAGACCATGCAAGAAACAACTCCGACTACTATCTTTTACGAAGATAAACCAGTTAGAAATGACATCCACCCAACCATGAAACCTTTGAAGTTGATTGCTAGGTGTGTTTTGAACTCCAGCAAGAAAGGCGACAGAGTTCTAGACAGTTTCAACGGTGGGGGGTCTACTCTCATGGTATGCGAGAAGTCAGAACGTATCTACTATGGTATGGAACTTGACCCACTCTACGTTGCACGAACGATTAGACGATGGGAAGAAGAAACAGGGCTTACTGCTGAGAAAGTGAGCTGAAATTTTTAAAAAAGTAAGGAAGTGAGGCGATGGCTGGTGCAGATAATTTAAAAGTCCCAACCTCGGACGAAGCTCGAAAATATGGCAAAAAAGGCGGAGTGGCTTCAGGCAAGGCTCGAAGAAAAAAAGCCAATCTGAGAAAGGCATTTGAAACAATACTACAAGCCGAGGTTGCAAGTCCAAACGTCAAGAAGCAACTTGAAGAGCTAGGCTTTGATGCAACTAATGAAATGGCTCTGGCCATGGTTATGATGCAAAAGGCCATGAAAGGCAATGTCCGAGCTTTTGAGCAAATCAGTAGGCTTACTGCGATTGATACAAAAGACAGTCTTGATAAACGTGAACAGAAAGAGCGTATTGAAGCCTTGAAACTAGAAAACCAAAAACGCAAGGTCACGCTCGAAGGCAGCGCAAACTCAGAAGATGTCATGGCTGAGTATTTCGACAAGTTGGAGGATGCTTTAAACGATGGCACTTGATAGACTATATACAGACAAACAAGTAAAAATTTTAAAAAGGGCAGTTGCTACTGACTGGTATATGATGATAAATCACGGTGCGGTACGTGCTGGTAAAACCAAGTTAGACAATGACCTTTTTTTAATGGAATTAAAAAGGGCAAAGCGAAACGCTGAGAAAGTCGGAGTTAAGAACCCGATGTATATCCTCGGAGCGGTATCGTCTGGGACACTTCAAACAAATATACTAAGAGAAATCTCGGACTCCTACAATTACGATTTTAAGTTTGACAGACACGGGAATTTCACGCTCTTTGGTGTATATGTCGTCACGACGTTCACAGGCTCCATAGCGGGCTTGAAAGCTATCCGTGGTATGACAGCATTCGGAGCGTATATAAACGAGGCTACGCTGGCAAATAAGGCGGTATTTGACGAGATTCTAAAACGTTGCTCTGGTCTTGGTGCTAGAGTTATCTGCGACACCAACCCAGACCACCCGAAGCATTGGCTTAAGGTTGATTACATCGACAAAGCAGACGGTAAGAAAATACTTGCCAACCACTTTACAATCTTTGATAACACATTCTTGAACCAGCGGTACGTTGATAACCTAATAGCTACGACCCCATCTGGCATGTTTACCGAGCGTGGTATCTACGGGCGCTGGGTAACTGGAGAGGGCGCCGTGTATCGTGACTTTAAAGAGGACATGTATATCGATAGTGCTCCAGATGATTTAGTTAGATTTTATGCTGGTGTCGACTGGGGATATGAACACTACGGATCCATCGTGGTTATCGGAGAGTCAGCAGATGGCTCTATCTACTTAGTCGAGGAACATGCACACCAGCATGAAGAGATTGATTTCTGGGTAGACGTTGCCAAAGACATAAAAAGACGTTATGGGAACATCACGTTTTGGGCGGATAGCGCACGACCTGAACACGTAGCAAGATTTCAAAGGGAACAAATCAAGACGTTCAACGCAAATAAAGCAGTCTTGTCAGGAATTGAAGAAGTCGCCAAGTTCATGAAAGCTGGGCGTTTTTTTGTTGTATCAGATAAGGTTAGTCGTTTTAAAGACGAGGTTTACCAGTATATCTGGAATGAGAAAACAGGCGAGCCAATCAAGGAGAACGACGACGTATTGGATGCCCTGCGCTATGCGATTTACTCAAAACAAACACAACCAAAGGCAACCGTTAAGAGAAAATCTCTTTATGGCTTGTAGAAAGGGAGAACATGTATAAATACTTAACCTATCCACGGGATGGATATGATGAAACAAATCTAAAAGCTGAATTGATTTATAAGCTAATCCGCAAACACGCAAATGAGCGAGAGGATTTGCAAAAATTAAAGCGTTACTACATCGGAGAACATTCTATTCTCAAACACGAAAGGCGCAATCCTAACGCTCCAAACTTTAAAACAGTAGCCAATCATGCGAAGGATATTGCAGACACGGCAACAGGTTATTTTCTGGGCAGTCCGATTACCTACAACAACACAGGTGAGAGCGACCTTGAGTCGTTGTTGGTTGCGTTCGATAATGCAGAAGTTGACCAAGTGGACACGCAGAACGCTCTTAACATGGCTATTTATGGCCGTGCTTACGAATACATCTATGCCAAGGAAGGCTTGAACGAGCTTGACTCAGCTAGTCTTGATGTCGAGAACACCTTTATAGTCTACGACGATAGTATTGAACGCAGACCCTTGTTTGCGGTCTACTACTACGAGGTTAAGGACGATTCAAAAGACACTAAGACATACCAAGCAGAGGTTTTTACACAGAACTTGCATTACCACATTGTTTTGCATGATTCGTCAGGTTCGTATGTGAAAAAACTTGATGTTGAGCCACACCACCTTGGTCAAATCCCAATCATTGAGTACAAGAATAATAACTTTGCGATTGGCGATTACGAGCAACAAATTAGCTTGATTGATGCTTATAATTCCTTAATGGGTAACCGTGTAAATGACAAAGAACAAGCGATTGAGTCTATCCTTGTTTTGTACGGAGCACAGTTAGGAGACACGCCCGAAGAAACCCACAAAGCTATGTCTATCCTTAATGAAGAAGGGCTTTTAGAACTTCCAACGGATTCTAAGGCTGACTTCTTGAAGAACTTGTTGGATGAGGGCGCTACTGAAATCTTACGTAAAGCCTTGAAAGAGGATATTTACACCTTTAGCCACGTACCGAACCTAACGGACGAAAAGTTCGCTGGGAACAGTTCAGGCGTAGCTATGGAGTATAAGTTGCTCGGACTTGAAATGATTACTAAAGTCAAAGAGTCTAACTACAAACGTGGGCTTAGACAGCGTATCAGTATCTTCGCTAAGTACTTAGGTCTACAACAGATTGCACTTGACGCAAATTCGATAGTACCTCAGTTTAGCCGTGGTTTGCCTAAGAATTTACTTGAATTGTCACAGGTTATCAATAATCTTGAAGGTAAGGTGTCACTTCGTCAGCTTATTTCTCTCTTACCATTCGTTGAAGATCCTGACGCTGAATTGGAAGACCTCGAGGAAGAGAAAGAAAAGAACATGGAACGTGTGCCATTCTTTAATCAGGCGAACACGAAGCCAGACGAAGAGGTGACAGATGAAGAACCAAGATTATTGGGCCAAGAGGAAGGCTAATCTCATCTATGAGCAGATGGATAAGGCTGAGAAGCAAGCAGACAAGTTTGACAAGGTCTACGAAGAAGCCAAGGCTTACCTTGACAAAGAAATAAATAAAATCTTTGATAAATTTCAGCGTGATTACGGTTTAAGCGAGAATGTTGCTCGTCAGGTCTTAAAGACCATGAAGGACAAAAAAGACCTTGCTGTTCTACGTAGAATGCTTGAAGCTAGACCGAATGACCCAAACATACAACGTTTGCTGGCAGATTTAGACAGTCCAGCTTATACCTACCGTATGAAGCGGTTAGAGCGTTTAAGCGACGACTTAGACCTTATGCGTAGTTCTATCTATCTTTCTGAAAAGCAAGGCTCAGATGATTTCTATGGCGACCTTATGAAAGATAGCTACTACAAGGCTACCTTTGACTTGCAACAACAGACAGGTTTGGCTTATAGTTTCTCCGACTTACCTGAAACAGAAATCAAACGTCTGCAAGGTCTAAAGTGGACAGGAGAGGCCTATTCAGATAGGATATGGTCAAACACTGGGGCGCTTGCTTCAAGCGTAAAAGACGAGCTTTTAGTAAGCCTTATGACTGGACGAAGCGTAAGAGATACATCTCAAGCAATTGCTGAACGTTTTGAGGTCGGCAAAGGCAAAGCTAGGCGCTTGATACGGACTGAGTCAGCGTTTTTCCACAACCAAATGGAATTGCTCAGTTATGAAGATGCTGAGATTACGAAGTACAAATTCGTAGCCGTGCTAGATAAACGGACATCACATATTTGTCAACAACACGACAACAAGGTTTATAACACAGCCGACGCCGTTCCTGGTGTCAATTATCCACCTTTACATCCGTGGTGTAGGTCTACGACTATCGCACACGATGATGATATCGACTACAGCAAGTTAGAGCGTAGGGCTAGAAATCCTGAAACAGGAAAGGTCGAGTACGTACCTGCTGATATGAGTTATAAAGAGTGGTATGACAAATACGTTGCAAAAGGCAGAGGAAAGAGTTATAATCAGGGTATGGAAAAGTTAGCCCCTCAGGTTTCTAGCGGTTCAATAAGCGCTGCTCGTGGAGACGTAGAGAAGCAAAAAAATGCCTTTGCAGTAAGATACTATAATCAGTTGAGAAATTCAGACAGAGAAGATGTTGTGAAAAAAATGATGAAGAGTAGTAATCTTCCTCATTCTACGGTATCGAAAGCATTAGAACACATCCTAGATAACAAGTATTTATTGTGGGATTATGACGCCTTTGAAGAGAGGGAAATGAACTTTTATCCGCATTATGATATGGCTCGAAGTTTCCAAAGGTTATACACAGGCAAACCGAAAGAGAGCGATATAATAATGCTACAACACGAGAGTCTTGAGTCATACTACATGAACCATGAAAAAATGGATTATGATGAAGCTCATAAAAAAGCTAATATAAAATTTAATTACCAGGAGGCGATTAAAAATGGCAAAGATTGATAGACAGATTATTACTTTGAGCAAGATTGAAGACGACGCCACTATGCGACAATATTCTGCAGTGAGTGGAGAGTGTGAAGGTATTGCTACAGTGGATAAAAACACCTTAAATTACAGTTATACAGGCGACGATTTGGAAGAGTTTGCTTCGTTTGTAAAAGATACTTTAACTAAAAGCATCAAACTTGGCAAAAAATTGCCAGATAAGTTTTCACACGGATATGGTTAATGGAGATAATGCTAGCGATAAAGTAAAGGAGGTTCTATCATGGAAGTAATGGCTATGCCTAGCAAAGAAGTTTTGGTTTTTACAAAACAAATACGCCACTGGATTGTTGGCGATAAAACTATTTCAGGAAAAAAACAATTTATTTTTCGTGAGGACACTCCTTCTGAAATCTTAAAACTTTATCAAGATATAAAACCAAAACTTGAATTTGCTTATTAACAATCAA
>ERZ773214.583-NODE-583-length-23242-cov-43.332773_pt1 | contig 23242 bp, 23 predicted proteins | sample MGYA00511238_ERZ773214 | MGnify/ENA primary metagenome ERZ773214 (study PRJEB29015, sample SAMEA2738157) | human oral metagenome | biome: human oral; feature: human-associated habitat; material: saliva | place: China | collected 2259 ... | reverse complement strand
TCCGCGATTCATTGAAACGCGCAGGACTTCTTACACGTGACTCACGTAAAGTTGAGCGTAAGAAACCAGGTCTTAAGAAAGCTCGTAAAGCATCACAATTCTCAAAACGTTAATCAATACGATTATATCAACGTTTACAGACATTCAAGAATTTACTCTTGGATGTCTTTTTTGTTTCAAAAAATTAAAGTTCACCCCAAAACTCACCCCATATTCACCCCATCAATTTTTTAAACTACGAAATGCAACATCGCCAACAGTCTGATTTACAGTATCTTTTGTGTTTACATAAGTCTTAGTTACTTCTTTATCACTGTGAGTTAAAGCTTCTGAAATAGCTTCGAGTGAGAGTCCTGCTTGTTTTGCAAGTGTTGCTCCTGTGTGCCTTAATTTATGAGGAGATGCTGGAGCAAGTTCAGGGTGTCTTTTTCTGACGGATTTCATTCTATAATTTAGATAGTCAGTATGGAGTGGAAGATTAATGTTATTCGTTCGATCATTATATGTAAATACAAATTGTTTTTGAGTTTGTCGTAGTCCAAAAAGTTTTAGTTCTTCTTGTTGTTTGATTTTCCAATTCGCTAGAAGTTCCATCAATTCAGTTGGAGCTTTAAAGATTGTTCTTTTATTTCCCTTGGTAGATTTTACATTTCCAAAGCGATCTAATGCTTGTTCTATTAGTATTTCTCCAGTAGAAAAGTCGATGTGTTTCCATTGCAAAGCATAACTTTCTGATTTTCGATCAGATAAGAAGAATGTTGTATAAAAGAGAGTGTAGTCTTTTAGGTCAATAAGTCCGTCCTCTAAATCAGTGTCAAAAGCTTGTAACCATAATTTTAGCTCCTCTTTATCGAGAGAAAGATCTTCTTCACGTTTACTCTCTTTAAGGAGAATTTTTTTATTTGCTTTAATTCTACTAATTGTCTTTCGGAGTTTATTTGATGGAATATACTCAAGCTCCTCAGCCCAATCGAAAACAGAATTTACATAGCTCCTAATGACCTTGAAATTAGCATAACTGTTTGCTTTTGGAGTAAGTAGTGATAGTACAAGTTGTTTATTATTAATCAAATGTTCTATTGAGTAATTACCTAAAACTGGAATGATATGAAGCCTAAATATATTTTCTGTTTGAAATACGGTTGCTTTAGTAGGAGGTTTTAGTGTAGTAGTAGTTTGACCTGCTTTGTAAGGTTCCAACCAAATATCTTTATAAAAATCTTTGAATAAGATGCTACCTTTATCTTTGGTGGTATCGAGATGTTTTCCCAATCGTGCATTTTCAATATCAATAGCTAACTTTATTTCTGCTTCTTTGGCTTCTCTACGAGTTTTAAACCGTTTCTCAAATCGTCTTCCTAGACCAAGTTTCCCCTGAACTTCATCAGGTATGTAAACCCTAAGTCTATAAGATCCATTATTTGTTTTAGAAATACCCATTTTTACCTCCTTATGCGCTGATTTCTAACCTTGTCATCCATTGATTTATACTCTCTTTGTTAAATCGAATCGATTTTCCAATTCTAATATAAGGGAGCCCCATAGCAATCCAGATATCTAAAGTATTATTTGATACACCTAGATAATTACAGGTTTGCTTTTTATTAAGAAAAGGGCTATCTGCCCCAATTTCTTCTTTAAAGTGATGGATTTCATTTTTTAAGAGTGTTGCAATCATTTGTTGAATTTCTTGTGTTTGTTCGTCAGGTAATTGTACTAACATATTTTCTCCTTTCTAATGTCCTAAGACATATGTGAATTGTTTAGCTGATTCTGCATCGAATGTGCGATAGCTGATTATTCCGAGTCCCTTAAAATTCGATTCGGATATAAGTATAGAACCATCAGATTTGACTTGCTCTACAAATGCTACATGCCCGTATACTGGATCTGCACCAGCTTGACTCGATGAGAATGATAGTGCAGAGTGTTCTGTAGGTGTTTTTGTGGTTGAATACCCAGATTTTTCCATCCATTGATTACCGTTCCCCATGTAGGGATCGAATGTAATTCCAAGTTGTTTTGCCCTGTTATAAACAAACCAGGTACATTGACCCCAGGGGTAGCTACTAGCTATATAATTAGTCGTATCAATAGTTTGTGTGATGCTATATCCTGATGGAATTTCACTTGAGCTGACTCTGTTTCCAGTATCATTTGTTTCTTTTGGAGCTCTTGGAGTTCCTCCGTGTTCATCTATATACTGATCGAGTTTTTGCATGGTTTCTGCTCTCCGTTTTCCAGAACCGCTAGTGTCTGTAAAATATACTCCACCATCTATAGAACTATTAAGAGTTCCGTTCGCATACTTGAGAGCTTTATCATCCTGTATTTTAAAGGTTTCGTTTTTGTTTCCAATAATCGTTTGCTTAGTTAAACTTACAACAGCTATATCATCATTAAAATTATTCGCGTTTTCTGGATTAGAGTCAAATGCACCAAAGCCAAACATATTAGCTCCAGGATTTCGTGCTACACCAGCTGTTCCTAGTGAGCTTTCATTTAATGCTATTGCTACAATACCACGAACATCTAGGTTAGACTTAGCTTCCCATTCTAAAAGTTTTCTCCCGTTAATACGATCTCGGTCAAAGGAGATTCCTAATGTATCTAAAAAGCCATCTAATTGTTCAGCCTTGATACCATAACGATGAACAAGGAGATTATGTGTATAGGGGTCTCCGTCTGACCAGTGCTCAGCATATTTGAAATCTTTTGATGTTGTGGAAGAACTATTTGCACTTCCTCCAATTGCTCCCATGAAGATTATAATTACAAAGACTGGAATTATTAATGGAATGAGGTGGGACAATAGATACCATTTTAGTTTTTTCATAGAATCTCCTTTCTAATTCTAGTGTCTAATATAAGCAGTAAATAAGACAGTTCCAAATCTCCATTTAGCATCCAAAACTACAGCATGAGATTGAACTTGGTCGATAATTTGTTCTTGTTCTTCCTCTAAAACAGGAAATAAAAGAAGGAAATCGACGGATCGTTTTCCTTCTCTATAAGCTTGGTAAAGTGTTTCTTCAAGGATTTTTGGGAAGGCAGTTCTTGAGCGTATTTTAATGTTCATTTCCTTCTCCTCTCAGTTGATTTAGTCGTTGAGTCAATCGATTTCGTCGTTCGATATTTGCTTTCAATTTATTATCTCGTGTCATTGTTTTACGATAAGCACGAGTAAAAGCATTTGAACCTTGTGCTTTATACATTGACTGAGAATCTTTATATTTCTCTAGTTGTTGTTCAATCGAATTAATTCTATGTTGTTTGAATGGTGAAATACGTTCTTCCTTTAAAGTTTGAAATTCATCAGTGGTTGTAGGAGTAGTTTCTCGTTGAAGAGTAGTAGTAACAACTGGATTTTGAATAATTTTCTGAACAGTCTCTGTTTGAGGATTAGTTGTTTCAGTTAGTTTTGGTGTAATTGGAGTTTCAGTTGATTCAGGCTGTGAATTATCTATAGATGGATTTGTATCTCTTTGTGTAAAATAAGAGCCAATATTTTGGAAGTGGCTCTTGCTATTCATCACCATACCACTAGCAAATCCAGCACCTGCTAGTGTAAAATTTCCAAGATGTTGAGCTGTCTTCAAACTTTGAGTTGGAATTTGAGATGTAATTTCTTTAGTTTTGGTGACACCATTCTCAACCTTATTACCAATATCAGATGTTATTAATCTAGCTTTAGAGCCAAGGATAAATTGAATTAATTCTGCTTTGTACTTCCATATTAAGAAGTAGATGACACCTTTAGCAACTACCGAAACTAATAACTTAAAGACTAGACCGAGTAGAACTAAGGATGGCAGATTCTTCAAAATAGTATCAAAACTAGTGATAATCATATTTTCTACAATTTTTTCAATGTAGAAAATTAACAAGATTAATAAACTAGAGATTACTGGAAAGGCTAAACCTCCTAACATAACTTTAAGAACCCCAAAAATTAAATCTTGCATTCGAGGAATAAAAGAAATAAGAAGAACGATTGGGAATATGAGAATCATTGTTAACACTATAATTTGTGCGATGATATTTAGTAATTGAATAACAATGATTGGTAGTGCTAAGACAAATGCTTCTAATACTTTAAAGATGACATAGAATGTGCGTATAAAGATAAAGTCTGGCATTGCAGAGACCCAACGATTCTTTTCACCATCTTCATTAGCACCATTCCCTAATTCGTCTAGATATTGAGAACGTTCTTTTGTTTTTACAGCAGTGAAATTTCCTTTACTATCACTAGTTCCGAGCACCTTGCTATCATCGAAATTTTCTTCTTTTCCATTTTGGCTGTTTTTGTATTTTCCGTTCTCTTGGCCAGTATTTACAAAAAGATAGGCTTTGTAGGAAGTTTCAGCTATATAGCTATCCGCCATAGATTCACCGACTTTTACAGATTTGCCTTTTGCATAGTCCACCTTAATACTTACAATTTTTTGTTTGACATCTTTCGAGACATTATTGATGGTATCAAGAAGATAAAGTCCGCCAGAAGTTCCAGCAATTGTACCAAAATAACTAAATCCTAGTAGAATGACTAGACAAACGTGAAGAAGAGTTTTAGCAAACGAGCCTTTAGAAAAGAAGTACTGGTAGAAGAGATAAAAACCAAGTATCAAAAGAAGTAATGCAACTAATGACTGATCAGTAACGTTCCCTTTTGTTGAACCAGTAAAACCATTCCATAGACTCTTTGCACCGTTAAAAACATAAGTTTTATATGAGCTATAAAGGTCGATGCTTTCAAGGATTCGGATGAACAAAGAGAAAAAACCAACAACAGCATTGAGGATGAAAAAGAAGAGATTGACAAAAAGTTCATTGATGAGAACCCAAGCTCCATTAAAAGAAGCATAGCCTGTTGGTTCCATGTAGGATTTAAGAGAGAAGATATCCACTCCCTTGAGCTTGTCAAAAGCCTCTTGCATAGATTCACCTCCTAACTAGCATATTTATTTTCGAGGCTTGAAGATACAGTGGCTTTCATTGGTTTCAAAAGCATATCGATATCTTCAAATAGATTGTGAATTGAAATCATATTAAGATTGCCGTAGACATCATAATAAAGACATTGTCCAGAAATCATATTATCAATCCACTCTAGATTGTTTTCAGTAACTTCTAGATTTACATGTTTTAGAATATCCTCTCGCTCTGATTTTTCATAGAATGCAAAGATTGTACCGAAACCAGTTGTATCATCATCGTTTTCTGCATCATGAACAGATTGTGTAATCAGTGCTAAAGTATTATTTTTAGAGCGTCCAATACGGCGCATATTTTTAATTACAGCTTTTCCTTCTGCGGATTTCATTAGAATCCAAGCTTCATCGAAGAACTCAATTGTATCTTCATTTTCATTTCGTTCTCCAAAATGAGTACAGAAAGCACCAAGCGCAAACATGAGAGCTATGGAGTTACGCTCATGGTCGGAGATTTTTGTGGAGTCGTCTTTAGGGAGTTTGAGATTGTTGACTTCTAAAATAGTCACTCGTGACTCATAGTCAAGGCCTTGGGTAGTTCCGTCAGAAAAAGCTAATTCTAAAATAGAATTAGTCACTATTGACGTTAGATATCTTCCTACTGAAGCAATTTCAGGAGATGAGGAGCTTCTCAGAGATTCTAAAACGTGCTTGAATCCTACTTTTTCACCTGTTGCTCTACGTTCTACGATAGCATTGATTGCTTCTGTGATTGCTGTCTTCTGATCCATTGAGACATCATCAACAGCTTGTAAAAGAAACTCTAGCATATTTTTAGAAACTTCTACGGATTGTTCTTTCTCAAGAACTATAATTGGATCTAACACGCCATGATTTGATGGGAGAGAACTGTCGAGAGTTACAAAATTGAAGTTTTCAATTTGTTTCTTTCGTTCTGGGTATAGTTCGGAAAAATGAGGAGAATTAATTACTTCATGATAATGATTTCTAAGTTCACGTTTTGGATCGATATAGAGTGTTTTGACATTTTGTAGAGCAATACTCAAAAAAATAATCTGAGCCAGGAAAGATTTTCCTTGTCCTGTTGCCCCTGTAATGATGATGTGTGGGTTTTTAGTGATCTTACCAGCGATATCTTCCTTGTTTCCAACAGTGGCATTATAGAGGACGATATTCTTTGAAGAATCGATAGCTTTTTCGATATTATCCCAGCGTCCAATCCAGTTATCTACACGGCCGATATACCATCCAATACGATTTCCTGAGGAAGTACTTGTAAAGGGCATAAGTTCAGAGAAACCTCTGCATGTGACCATGTGTGTCCATGTCCGAGTTTTTTTCTGAAGAGATTCTCCATAAAGAAGGGCTTGAAAGAGGTAAGGGGCATCCTGAGAAGCTTCGCTAATTTCAACTCCCATATCATCGAAGTAATTTAGAATAACTTGTCTTCTTTGACGGAGTTGATTTACGCTTGAGGCTGATACAACAAGGTAGGCTCCGTATTCGATGATTTCTTCCTTATTTCCCACTTTTTTCATGAGATCCTTTAGGGAAATGGAACCCATAATAATTTCGTCTTGTTGAACAGTATCGGTGTTTTCTGCCTCTTCCATAATATTCCTAAAGCGAGTGTTAGAGCGTCCCATTTTCCCTTTTATTTTGTTGGAATCAATGAATTCTGCCTTTATTCGTAGTTCTACAGGGAAGTTTAATCGTTGGACAAACTCTCCTAAATGAAAACCATTGAATTGCACAGGATATTTCCCAATTGGAAGAATAGTAACAAAGGACGAACCATAAGGACTTTCGAGCTTGAGGAAACCACCTTTTAGGACTTTGATTAGAGTATCTGTAATATTGAATTGAGAACGATTAGCAAGAACTTCTTTCTTATAGTGAGGTATATAGCGAAGGTATTGCATACGTTGGTAATAAAACAGCTCTTCATCGGTAAGACGTTTAGCACGAAGAGTAGATAAAGCTTGAAAGACAGTTTCTTCATCGCTTTTATAATCTTCATACCAAGTCAAATTTGTTTTGAATTCATATCCTAAGCCATTAGCAATTTTCTCAGATAATTCAGTGAAGTTCTCAAGAGCTAATTCTTTTAGAGTTGCTCCATTGTTTTGTTTACGTAATTTGATTCCCACAACCCAATCGTACTGATAGGGGATTTCCATCTCATCAGTTAGTCTATCAACGGTATAGAGAAGAAGTTCCTCTCCAAATTTCCGACTATCATCTGCTAGAGCTTCAGAAAAGTCTCGCAATTTCTCTTCTAAGAGGTAATCTTTTGGGATTAGTGAAATCTCAAAGTGCTTATTTTTCTTTAGTTTCTTCATGATTTGGGAAACTGTTATCTTGTGTTTCTCTTTTTTATATTCATCCGTAATGGTGATGGGAGTGTTAGGGATACGGTAGTAAGCAACAACTGATTGATCTTTTTTGAGTGCTAAATTTTTATTGGTTGTTTTAAATGGATAAGTTAAGATAATACTCATAAATCCTCCTTTTCTATAAATTTGTTTTTTCAAAAACTATTTCATCTATTGGGTTTATTCGATCTTCGTGGTAGATTGCTTTTTTGTTTAATTTAAAATCAAAAAGATAAATGATATAGTCTCCAATGAAGACATGCATTTTCTTACCGTGAGGTTCGTATTCGGTATAAAATTTAGCTAATTTATAAGGAATATACCAATATAGTAGTAGTGAAATAGAGTGTGTGAATTGTGCGATTGGAATCAAAATAAATCCTCCAAAAAGCAACATCATCACAAAAATGAAGATGAAGACAATAAAAAAAGATAACTGCATTGGTGTAGCGAAATACCAAATTCGTGTACCTTGCTTTGTTTTTATTTCTTGAATCCAATAAGGGGCGTTTAGCCCCTTGCTGTAGTCATATAGTTTTTCTTCATTCATGATTAAAGACCTGTTTCAATTCCGAAAAGTCTAAGGAACCAACCAAAAGCTTTCAAGATATCTTGTCCTTTGGTAAGGGATACGATGACGGCATAAAATCCTAGTACGGAAAGGAGTTGGATCCAAGAACTATTGCGCCAAGCTTTGATGGCTAATAGAACAGCAATAGCTCCTAAAATCCAAACGGCATCGCCTTGAAGAAATGTTCGTAGATTTCCAGTGTTCATATGTTTCTCCTATTCTTTATCGTTCGCATAATTTAATGGAATGGTGTGTTCTAATTTTGTGACATAGTACGTCTGTTCTTTTTCTGAGAGGGTAAAAGTAAAGTTTTCTGAGTGAGTACTTCCTCCAACTGCAAAAGTAGCTTGCACATAAGCAATGAGGGAGTCTCCTTCATTTTTAAGATAGATGTAGTCAATAGATTTAAATTTTGTATTAGATACAACAGTGATATTTGGAGCAATTAAATTTAAATTATCTTGATTGCTAGTATAATTTGTAAAGAAAATAGTAAGAAATTTCTCCATCTTCTTATGTTCTGAGTCAGAGAATTGATCTGTCGCAGATAATTTTAGTTTTTCTTCTTCGTTAAACTGTCCAGCTTGATAAGATGTTAAAGCAGAGAACCAAGGTAGTCCGGAAATAAAGAATTTTCCATCTTTTCTTCCAAAAGGTATGTTAAAACCTGTCTGGTATTCTTTGGCATTCTCATTATTAATCTTTTCTTTATATTTAATCTTATACCTAGCAATATTATCTTCTACAGTCAGTAATTGAGCTGAGACAAGTTCACTTGGATTTCGGATTTGACCTTGTGATTTGATATCAGGAACAAAGTTATAGAAGTTTTCTAATCGTTTAACTTGCTCTTGTTGCTTATCGGTATCTTGTGATAGAGTAAAATAAGCATAAACATAGTCATTCAGATAGTATTGAAGTTGATAGTTGTATTGATCAGGCTCCGTTTTAGTTTGATTTGAAGTGGTATCTATGCTCTTAAGACTTTCTTTTAGAGAAGTGACTTGATTTGAAAGAGTAATAGCTCGGAAAGAACCCATTAGACCAATAAAAAGGAGGAAAAAAATTCCTCCAATCATAGCTATGTTTACAGTCTTTTTATTTACAATTTTTAATTTTGGTAGTTTTCCTTTCTTCTCTTTCTTTTCAAAATTTGAGAGATAATTTCTAAATTTTAGTAGGTAGTTCTTTGATTTATTCATAGACACTCCTTTTAAATATTAGCTAATTCAATAAACTTTGAACCTTTTGCATAGAGTCGTTTATTTGCTTTTTCAATCTCTCCGTTGATAAAGTAGTATCCTCGCAATTCATTTTGTAGTTGCTCTACTAAATCTTGTTTTAGTTCCTTAGTTTCCTCTTTTTTAAGAAGGGCGTTTAACTCTCCAGCTTTTGTCCAAGCCTGGTTGTGATCCTTTTTCTTGAGTAATTCCCCAAACTCATAGGAGAGTTGACAGACTTTCTTTTCAAATTGTGTTTTTGTAGCCATAATTATTTCCTTTCTAAATGTTTCTTGATTTACCTTAATAGTTTTTTGAATATAGGTTATGAGAGAAGGGCGCATATATAAGTTGAAATTGATTAACTCACCATCTATTGTGAAAAGTGCATGCTCGTATGAATAAAATCCTCTTGAGTTAGGAGATTCTTCTCTAGACTTTGCGCCACATTCTAAGTAATAATCTTTTCCTTTTCGTAAAAGGATATAGAATGTCCAAAATTCTTTATCAGGTAAAAGAAACAAATCTTCCTTGTATATTTTCTTAAACATTAGTTTTCTAATAAATCTTCATAACCTAATGCTTGATAGATAAAGTCGGAGTCAAACCAGAGCCAGTCATTAATTTGTACTTCGGTTGGAATGTCTCCTGAAAAGATGTCCTCACAAATTGTGGTTAAGATATCCATTCCTCCTCGCTCTCGAACGGTGTTTAATGTATCTAGGGCACCAGCCCATGCTTTAAAGCTTTCAAGTGAGCTTAGTTCTACTTTATATTCCATGGATAATTCCTTTCTATATTTCGTATTGTTTATTTGCTTTAATAAGATTTAGCATTGCATTCCCTCTATCTGTAATTTCTCCGCTATTTTGAATCATTTTCATGTATTCCGTCTGCATAATTTTATCCGCTTCATTCACGAGTGCTAAGGAGTTAGACACCTGATGGGTTAGCCAGCGAATGGTACGCTCAAAACTATATGGTTGTGGATTTGTTGATAGATTTAAAGGTTCAACACCTCCAAAAAGTGTTTGCCATTTTTCGTCTGGTTTATAAGCTCCGAATTGATTAGTGCCATTATATACTTGAATTTCTTTATTAACGACACCACGGGCAATTTCTCCAAGATCCACTCCATTGACATATTCCTCAATTGTACCTTGTGCTTTTTGGTCGGAAAAGCGAATTTCATAGCGATTCCAGATACCAAAAATCTCCAAGGATTCTTCCAAGGAGATGTTTTCCTGTTGAGCAAGTTCGTAGCGTTTTTCATAGAAGTTGAAGTAGAGTTGACTTTGACGGGAACCAAAATAAATAGATAGTCCGTGATTTGCTTCCATGTCTTCATTATTTGTAAAAGAACCTCCACCAGTCACATTCCATTTTTTAAGTGACTTTAGGACGATTTCTTTTGCGTATAGGCGTTCTATTAACTCAGGTAGATGTATTTGTTCATCCTCTCTGCCGAACCCCTTGTAGAGTTCATCTAGAGCGATATCTAGTCGTTTAATCCGACAATCCTCATAAGCATAGAGAAGATTTTGAAAGAATGTCTGCCAGGTTACTCCTTTATGTTCTAAAAGAACTTCCATCTCACGGCATCCTTGGCCGGATAATTGAAGACAAGCTTGAAAATCTTTTGTTTCTGCTTTATCAAAGAAATCAAAGATCCAAATATTTCCTCGTTGCCAGAGATGAGTGTAATTCATGAGACGTGTTTCTTGTTCTGTGAATTCTGTGAGATGACAATAGAGAAAGTTACTACAAAAGCTTTCTAGATCTCGTAGGGATGGGAATGAGATTCTTACATAGTCAATCCTAGCACGCAGGCTATTTTTTTCGTATTCTTTATGAAATCCCAATTTCTCTTTAAGATTTCGGAACTTTTCGATAGTTAAACCTCGTTCTCCAGATTCATATGAACGGTAGGTTCTAATTGGAAGATTAATAGCTTCTGCAAATTGTTTTTGACTCATTCCAGTTTCTTGACGAAATTTTTTAAGATTGAATGGGCTGATTTTATCCATTCATGAGTATACCTCCTTTTTTAGAGTGACACACTTTTTTTAATGAAAGTTACACACTTCTTGAAATCTGTAAACTCAACTCCCATAAGAGATAAAGAGGGGTGGATGTGGCATTTTTGCCAAATGTAACCCCCCTGTTAGAAACCGGGGGTTGAAGTTTCATCATGGACTAGGAACGTCGGTCTACGGTCTGCGCCTGCCCTGTGGTCAGGCTTGCCCTTGCCCTTGTCCTAGCCCATGATAACCAATAATCGCTTCAACAGCTTTTGGATAGGATTTGCGTCCGTCCTCATCAAATTGTGAGAGTATTTCAAGAATGAGTTTTTCTTGGAAAGGTTCTACTAAAATAGCAGAGTCGGAACGTTCAAAAGTCATTCCTTCTTCCTCTAATAGATAGATTATTTTCCGTAGTGTTGTCATTTTTAAATTTTGCTCATCAGAAAAGTCTTTAAGGGTGCGACTAGTAGTTTTAAGTAACATATTAGACTCCTGAGTCTCTTTTTCAGTTTGAGTTTGTGATGTGAATTCTTTAAACGCAGAGAATTCTTCTCCTTCAAATTCGATAATTGGTATCTGTGAGTAAGCATCATAGAAGGAGAAGCCTTGATCAAGTGGAACATATGGTGAGAAAAATTCGCCCGCTAAATCACCGTTGTTAGCAATATAGCCCCGTCCTTTAACGCGGATTCCATTGATTTCATCAAGCTTTTTAAACTCTTTTGATTTATTTGCATCTCCAAACATCATGTCATATCCTGTTGATTCTAAATGACCGACGGAGAGTCGCTTCATAAAGTTGTCTCTAAGAGCTGTTTTGATGAATTCACCATCAGGTCGTTGCATTGCAAAAATGATGAATACGCCAGCTTGACGGCCTTCTAGAATGAGTTGAGATAGGTATTCCATGAGTTCAGCATGTTGGCTATAATCACGGTCTATTTTTGCCATGAGAGCTGCCCATTCGTCTACTAGAATGAACTTTGGTTTCATATCATAGTGCTTAAAGTTCTTGCCAGCTTGAAACTTATGGGAAGAAGACATTAGTTTATAGCGCTTTTCCATAAACTCTACATTTTCTTTAAAACAGTTAATGATATCCTCTTTACTAGTATAGACTCGGTTATGAAAGACTGGTATCTTTTTTAAACCAGCTAGGTCAGAGTTTTTGGGATCACAAATATCAATAAATCCAATTTTAGCGAGTGCATAAATGATGGTCATGAGAACTACAGTCTTCCCTCCACCAGTTCCACCACCAATGAGAAGATGAGGCTCTTCAATAAAGTCCCAAGTCACATCTTTCATGAGTTGTAGTTTCGAACCTATGACTATAACGTTATCAAGAGAAATACGACTCTCAATACGATTGATGGCGATTTCATATTTGATAAAACGTTTATCAAAAGTCTTATTTCGAAAATCTCCATTAAACATTACTTCAAGAGTGGAACCAAGGTTTAAGAAACGATCCTGAAATTTATTCCCTTCTAGGATGAAGCTAATTTCAATTTTATATGGTGATTGTTTTAGATATACTTGGGGAAGTTCAATCTTTTCACTAATCTTATTTTCTCGTTTAATTTTTTTTGATAGGTAGAAATTATTCTCCAATAAAAACCGAGATAAAATACGTAAGCTATTCATTTTTTGAAAGAAGAGTAGCTTCTCGTAACAAAGCTGATTAATGAACCAAGCAAGAATAGAAGAACTAAAGAATACAGCGCTTATAAAATAAGCTTGTGGTAGGGGATGAATTTTTAATTCTTCTAGATGAATATAAGTATAAAGGCTAATAGCAAATAAAAAAGGAAACCACAGAATTAACCATGTGACTCCCTTAATTTTTCGGTGAATGATTCGAACTCTTTGTCCTCGGTAGGTAAAGAGCTTCATAGTATCTCACCTCCTAATTTTCTTTTTTATGTTCTACAGGTTTATTTTCCTTGGATGGAGTTCCTCCTGTTTTTTTCTTGATTTTAGAAGCAAATAGTTTGAAGATATCGTTTCGATTTACGTGAGTATGCGTAATGACAATATCTTCTAGTTCAATTTCTTCACGATATTTTAGGCCGAGATCTTCAATTTCAGATTCGGACATATCTGCAATAGTAAAGAAGAGTGTCTGATGTTGTGCAGAAGAATGAATCGCAACAACAACACCACGAACTTCTCCGGTATTAATTTGAGCAAATGAACCGTCAGGGTTCCTTTGTGAACGATCCTCTTCAAAAATAATATCAGGTCCTTCAATACCTCGAAAAGTCAATTTGCCAAGAACTTGAGGGACGTCTAAACCATCAGTAATGACGCGATAAGTTTTGTCAGCAATTTGTAGTTTTTCTCCGTAGTTTAATCCAATTTTAGCCATTTAATTTTCTCCTTTGTTTATTTATTTTTTCAGTACTAGTTTTTCAGCAAAAACATTAAGTGCAGGCGCAACGGAATTTCCATTCAGAGAAGTATCTGATAGGAAGATAGGATTAACAACTTCTACAAGAGCATCTTCTGGGAAGACTGTGGTAGAAGCAGGTGTGATAACATGGAAAGAACCATGTGTTTCACTATTTAGAATATGGCGTTGATATTTGCCTTCTTTTCCAAAGACAAAGCGTGGGGCATTTCCCAATTTTTCGTAGTAGGCTGGGCCGATAAATTCTGGTTTCATTTTTAGTGTTTCTGGGATCATAAGTATTTTCCTTTCTGATTGTAAAATAAAAAGAGCTAAGCTAATTGCTTTACTCTTGAGTAATAGTGAATAGAGAGTTTTCGTTTAAAAATTCTAGTATAAAACTGTACTTCACTTTGAGGGAAGCCAGTAGCCAGTGACTTTTTAGCTATAGTATCTAAATCATTTAGAGTTTGAGAGTAAAGTTGAGCCAGTAACTTCTCAGATGAACGAAACATTCTATAGGTGAAGATGTAATTATTATAAAGTCGTTTACATTGTGATGCGAAAAAAGTTTGTCATAGTTTTCTCCTTTATTGTGAAAATAAAAAGCTACCAAGAAATTGGTAAGACTTAGTAGCTTGAGAGTCAGTCTATCTAATAAGGATAGACAGCAGTAAAGAAAAGTTATTTGGTTGGAAAGAATACTCTTTCCACGGTGGCAACGTTTAGCAAGGTGCTTTGCGTAAATTACCATCGCTTTCCCGGCCAATCTCAAAAGATAGTCACTATCATATCCCATGGATTCTCTTACGCCCTTTGGCGAAGCCAGTTCACTTTACTATACGGAAAAGTGCGAAAGTCCGAAATGCGTGGAAGCCCACAAAATGTTTTATATCTTCACTTCAACCATAAACAGACTTGACTTTTCTTTCCAAAACATTTACAATAAAGGTACGAAGTTTAGTGTAGTTTTGGCAATCAGTCCTCTGGTTGTCAGACGCACTTTTTATTAAATTTTCAAAGATCGTGATGCTAGAAGTTAGCATTATTATTTTTAAAAATAATATAACTACTAGCTATATTTACATTATATAACCATTGGTTATATTTGTCAAGAGGTTTTTGGAAAAATTTAAAAAATTTTTAGAGGCTTAAAAATGGAATTTTCGGAACGCTTAAAAGAACTAAGAAAAAAAGCAAACTTCACTCAAGTTGAAGTGGCTGAAAAACTAGGAATTTCGCAACCTGCTTACGCTTCATGGGAACGTGGAGTAAAAAAACCAACACAAGAAAATCTTGTTAAGATTGCACAAGTTTTAAATGTGTCCGTTGATTATTTAGTTGGGAACACTGAAGAAAAATCAGATGAATTAGACAATATTGAATTGCTTTTCCGTATGAACTCAAAAGGATTAACTGATGAGGAAAAGAAAATTTTCAAGAAAGAGTTGATTGAGTTTATGGAAAAAAGAAAGAAAATTTTTCAGGAAAAAAATGATTGATAGTTAAAACTCTAATTATAAAATTTTAAGCTTATTTGCTAGAAGATTTTTATAGTAGAAATCAAATATAAGTAAATTGATATAATATTCTTAATGGAGCTAAAATGGCAAATACAAAAAATAAAATTTCTATATTAATTGGTAATGGATTTGATATTCAAGTATTGAAAGAGTTAAAAGTATCAACAAGCACGTCTTATTATTCTTTTTTTAAATTTATCAGCTGGAAATATAGCAATATGCTTGAAGATAATCTAATTGTTAAAAAGATGGAACAAGATAGAATGAAAGGAAAAGAAAATTGGTCGGACTTTGAAGAAACTGTAAAAAACATTATTAAATCAGAATATGAAAATAAAGCTAATAAAAAAATAAAAGAGTTTTCTAACAAAAAATATATTGAAGCATTAACTGAATTACAGAACTGTTTTTCTGATTTTTTAAATACCATAGTTACCACAGATGTTCTTAAACGTCTTGATAAATTAGGGGAAACACCAGAAATCAATGATGAGAAATTGAATGAAGAAGATGCTATTAAAACATTCAAGTCAGAAAAAAGTTTGGCAATGCACACACTTAAGTCTTTTCTGGGTGATTTATTAGATGAAGAAAGATCTAGAATGAAGTTTGTTGAAAATGCAGACCACTATAATATAATTGATTTTACTTTTTTTAATTTTAACTACACACCTTTGTTTGATAATTATATAATGTTGGACAGGAAAGGTTTTGATCCTCATATGTATAAATACTCAAATAATAATTTTCATCTTCAAGTCCTTTTTAAAGAGGATGAAAAGGCAGCTGTTTATACTGAATTGGAAACAAGAATTTTTCATCCTCATGGATTTCAGCATACTCCAAGGTCTATTCTATTCGGATTCGATAATCCAGGTCAAGTTATCAAAGATTATAATGGAGATCTATATACCAATTCAGATGTCCAAAATTATGTTAAGTATTTTTTGAAACCGTACTGGGCTGAGAACGATAAAAAATACAAACCATTTCTCGATGATACAGAATTGTATATTATTTTCGGTCATTCCATTGGAGAAAGTGACAGATATTGGTGGGAAATTATTGCAGAAAATATTGCTAATGAAAAAGCTGAATTGATAATATACAATTATTCAGACGTTGATACCGTTGCTGAAAAGGAAAGAGTCACTCTTAATTTTATAGAAAAAGCTGGTTTAACTGAAAAAACTAAGATAAAAAAAGCTTCAGAGAGAATTTTTGTTGTTAATTTTAACCAAACAAAACCTAGATATGCATTTAATGTAATTCAGTCTAATATCCCTCAATAAGATGACAAGACATTTTTATTGAAATTTTCATCTCTCATATTTATCTTTAAGTTCGACTAGAATTTCTTTCCATTCGTCAACGTCAATAGGTAGTTTTTTTTGCTCAACAACTATGAATTCATTACCAATTATTTCTTCTTTGTTTTCTATATTGAAGTGAAAATATGCGCAATTTTTGCTAAGCTTAAGGACAAAAAGACCATCACCAAAATTCTCATAAAGTTGATTAGGGTTAACTACATTTAGAAGTTGATTTAAACTAGTTGCCCAAATTCCATTCAAACCATTTTCATTGTGAATTTTTTTTCTAAAAAAACAATTCGCAATTTGTTTTTCGTAATCTATGAACTTAGCACCATATCTTTCTCGAAGAGGATTGTTTAATTCGTCGGGATTAGAACTATAGATTTTATAAAAATATTGTTTATGAATGTTACGGCCTTTTTTTAAGTACTTTTCTTTATACTGATTTAAGAAAATAATTAAAGATTGTTTGCCGGTCGTATCTTTATCAATGCCATAATATAAAGACATATGGAATAATTTGACAGCTGGTTCTTTTAAAAGATCAATATCTATGCGCTTATATATTTCGCCCCGTGTTATATGTTTGCCGATCTGAACTTGAATGAATTCACCTGTAGTGGTTTGAATGTTTACTAAACAAGTGTCATCAACGATATCATACCTACCCACAGCTAACTGTTTATAAACTAAACTTTCAATGTTACCTTGTTCTAAATTGTCGAAATCTAAAGTTTCCATCATATTCTCCTTCTCTGTATTTCTAATTTAGTTTGATATTATTATGCCAGATAATCTTTTAAATTTTATAAATTTCTGAGGTCTTATATTAGAAAATTAAATTTTCGCAAATTAGTGGACAATTGTCCACTTTTTTTATACAATAAACTCAACCATTTTGGTTTAGTTTTGTAAATAATATTTTGGGGGTGTTATTTATTGGATAAATTGTATACAAGAGTATGTAAGACTACAAAACAACGATTATATCAGTACATGAAAGACAATAATATTCCTCTATTAAACTATCATTTCAATTCCTTTTTTCAATATAGTGTAAAGATGAATAAAATTCAAGTGATTAGTCATCATTTTACGAATCAGAAGATTGAAGGTTTAACAATAATTGATGAGTATGGGATTAGCTTTTCTTATGAAAAGGATAACCCTAAAGTTAAACAGAATTTCACCTTGTGCCATGAGTTAGGCCATTTCATTCTTCATCATAGTGGTACATACTTTACAGAATCTGTTGATAATCAGGAAAACATTATAGAGCGCGAGGCAAATATTTTTTCTGCTGTGGTGCTGATGCCAGATATTGTTTTATTGTCTAAAATATATTACAGTTGTGATAGTTTTCAGGAAGTACAAGAAAGTTTGGAGGTTTCAAAACAAGCTCTGTACTTTCGTTTGATAGATTTGTTACGAGAGTATTACCCAAATAGAGAAGATAAGGTTAAACAAGCTATCGAAGAGTATGTAGATATGCAAAATGCTTCAATACATAATTTATTTCATAATATAAAACAACAATTGATTGAAGAGTTCAATCAGTATAGACCCTCATTAAAAACACAGATTCAAGATAAAATTAATGATCAGGTATTTGTTTCAAGTCAAGAACTGCCTGAGTTAGTTAACCAGAATAATTGGAGGGAGCTGAGAGAAAGTATTAATAATTTAAAAATTTGGTCGATTTATAACAAAGGGAAATCAATAGCTTATGCTTGGGATAGTACTAAAATTTCAGATAGTCAAGCAAGAAAGAAAGCAGAATTACAGTTACTGTTGATGGAAGAGTGACAAGAATTTATACTCAAACTAAATGATACATGTAAAGAATTAAAATCGATATAAAATAGGTTATAGATTATTATATAGTAAAAAGAACAAGCAACTCATAATCAAATTGCTTGTTCTTTATTTTATTTATTTGATTTCATTAAGAATTCTATCATCTGTTTTGCTATAGCATTAACCACAGGGACACAAACAGAGTTTCCAAATTGTTTATAAGCTTGTGTATCCGAAACGGGGATAATAAAATTCTCAGGAAATCCTTGTAAGCGAGCAGCTTCTCTAGGTGTTATTTTTCGTGGATTTTTCCCAACTTGCTCAATAAGAATTTCACTTCCATCCTTATAATATCTAGCTGAAATAGTATTTGTATATTCGCTTTCGTCATTAAATAGAGTATATCCGAATCCATTTCCTTTTGTTTTATGTTCTGCTTTTCGACGTTGGTGTCCTTCCCAAAGTTTATCAGAAATGGTGTACTTAGGATCTACTTCTTTTTCTAAAATATCTCCAACTCTTGTTTTAGGATAAGGTGGGGTTGGAAATTGAAATAGATTCGCATTTTGAATCTGATCATTGTCAAATCCTACAATATAAATTCGTTCTCTATTTTGAGGAGCTCCAAAATCACGTGCTTTGTACAACTCACTAAAAACAGTGTAATTCATTTGTTCCAATGTTTGTATAATAGTTTTATATGTATTCCCTTTGTCATGAGATTTCAAATTTTTTACATTTTCTAATAAGAACATTTTGGGACGTTTAGCTTTGATGATCCGAGCTACATCAAAAAACAATGTACCTCGAGTATCTTCAAATCCTAGCTTTTTCCCAGCTTGAGAGAACGCTTGGCATGGGAAACCAGCTACCAATACATCATGATCAGGAATATCATTTTCGTTGATTTTAGTGATATCTCCATTTGGAAGTTCACCAAAATTGCTATAATATGTTTTTTGAGAAAATTTATCCCATTCACTTGTAAACACATTTTTCACTTTACCTGTAAGGTGAAAACCTAAACGTGTACCTCCAATCCCAGCAAATAAATCGATCATTTTTAATGGTGCATTTTCATTATTTTTAAATGGAGTTTTGGCTAATTCATCAAAAAAATTTTTAAGAGCAATGCATTCTAATTTTGAAGGAGTCGTTTCCTCATTTTCCCATCTTCTAATTGTACGATCACCGAATTTCGGTAATCCTAAGGCGTCAGCTAATTCTTTCTGACTTAGATTGTATTTTTTACGTACGGCCTTTAATTGATCTCCTGAAAATTCAGTGACATTATTAGTTTTTTTTGTTATCATATTACTGTATATATTAATCTTTCTAAGTGTTAAAAGCAAGACAAAATGTCCTCTTATTGACACTTTATCAAATAAAATAATAGAAGTCAAGTGGAGTGTGCTATGATTGTTTCTAATGGTCAACCGGTCTTAAAAAATTTGAATAATATAAGACAAGAGCAAAAACAAAAAATAGAAAAGTTTTTAAAGAATGAAAATTTCGGAGTATCTGTAACTACTAAATTTAAATCAGAATTTATTAAAAGTTTTAAAAACTTAACCCCACAAGACGCGCTAACTATAAATGAAAGTGATTCTCGTTTACAAACTGGTGGACAAGGGAAGTATATACTATTCCCGACATCTTGGTATTATTTAGCATTTTTAGCAGCTCCTTATTACCGTGAAATTTCTTTATATAGAAATTTCATAGACGAAAAGTACAAAATACTTTTAAAAAATAATCCAAATGCAATAGATGTTTTTGTAACTAATGGACAAGTAAAAAAAAGGACTGACGTTTTCCCATATTTTATTAATAAAGCAAAAAATAGAGAAATAGATTCTAACATTCAGTATATCTTAGATTTCATTTCTACAGAGAATTCTAAAAAAATAGAATCGATTGAAACATTTTTGACAGACTATAATTCTTGGGGAGGAGGAAAAACAATAGATAGAATGGACTACTATGTTTCTCCTATATTGACACTCTTAGAATTAATCAATCAATCATCGACTTATATAGCAGATTTGACTAGAATTATATCAGAAAGTGATATTGATTTAAATAATGAAGCTTACTATTTTAATTTTCTAAATAATTCGGAAGAAAACAATGAACCAAATAATTCCCTAAGTTATATTCCAAACTGTATTTTTTATGGGGCTCCTGGAACAGGGAAGTCGCATAGTGTTTCAAAGTTAATCGAAAAGTATTATCCTAATTTTAATAAGACAGATTCGGAGGATACTAATTTTGTATTTAGGACAACATTACATCCTGAATATACCTATAATGATTTTGTAGGGCAATTAATGCCTGTCAAAAAAGGAGATAACATCAATTATGAGTTTACTCCTGGAGTATTTTCTCTCGCTCTAAAAACAGCACTTATAAATCCTAAAAAGTACGTATTTCTAATTTTAGAAGAGCTCTCACGAGCAAACGTTGCATCTGTATTTGGAGATCTATTTCAGCTATTAGATAGAAAAGATGGAATATCAGAGTATAGTATAACTAATTCTCTAATTGCAAATTTTGTATATGCAAAAGACTCTGATCCATTAGATAAAGATTATTCAAATCAGAAGATATTTCTACCAGCAAATTTGGTTATAATTGGCACTGTTAATACTAATGATCAAAATGTATTTGTGATGGATACTGCCTTTAAGCGTAGATTTGAATGGGAGTATATTTCTACTGATCCAGTCGGTGATAATCTCAATAATCCAGAATTCGAATATCAAACTAGCCACACGATAAAATGGTGGGATTTTTATCAAAAACTTAATCAATTCATAACCTCTGTTATGAATCTGGGAGAGGATAAACAAATTGGTCAATTTTTCATTCATTTCAAAGACGATAAAGAAAAAAATAAAAAATTAATTCAGAATAAATTGCTTCAATACCTTTGGGAAGATGTTCAAAAGGTATCTTATGCGTCAAAACTTTTTTCAGAAGAAATAAAAAACTTTTCTGATCTCTATAAAAAATTTGGACATGGAGAGAAGATTTTTAGTAATGAATTTTTAGAATTATTGGAAGATAAGACCGTTTCTCAACCTGTACCAGAAACAGAAACTTTAGTAGAGGAAGAGGTAGAGGAAGAGGAAAATAATGAAGCAAATGACTGATGAAATTATCTATATTTTAGATGGTCAAAGTCTTACCGAGGATCTAATTAAAAATTTTGATTTATCAGTAGAAAATGGAGACTATAAGTACAAAACCAACAATATCGCATCTTGTGATTTTGTTGGTTTTGTAACCAATAAAGATGGAAAATTATTAGTATCTCTTCCTAAACATTACGAAATTTTAGACAATTCTATCACTAATCTAGGATCACATGATATACACCTTCTCTTTAATGTATTACTTGCCTATTCAAAACAGATGGATAACAATAGGTCCGATTTAAACGACAAGGTTCAAACATCCTATCCTTTCAACGCTTTTTTTGAAATATTGGAATACTATAAAAAATACGGCCTTTATCGAGAGATCGAGAAAAGCACGAAAGCAGGCTATAGTGGAAATATTTCGTGGAAAGATACAATTAGAAAATCAACAAAAATTTTCAATAATAATAATTTGATTTTTCTTCCATTGCAGGTCAAAAAACAACTTACAAAAGAAGTATTTTTAAGTGATTGTATGGCTTTTGCTTTAACTTATACAATAAATCAATTTCCGTATTTTATAGAAGACCGAGTTTCAATAATTCAACCCTCTAATTTTGACTTTTGGAATAACAAGCAATATGTAGTTCAGAAACTTATTCAAATACATTCAGAACTTTTTAAAGATATTCATAAAAATTTAGTTAGATCTTTAATTGATTTCTATTCTAATGTTGGTAATAATGGGAAATTCTATCTAAAACATAATAAATTCCAGAATATTTGGGAGTCTATGATTACAAAATACCTAAATAAGTATTTTGTTTCAGTTGGATTAGATGGTTTGCAATTTGATACGAGCCAAAAGAATTCCGAAGTATATTTTTATAAACATAATGAAAAAATTGATCTCGCTAGAGGATTTGAGTTAAATCCCGATCATTATTACATTAATCCCGATAAAACAGTCCAATATATTTTCGACTCTAAGTATTATGAGGCGATTTCTAGTTTAAATTATAAGCAAGTATCATATCATACGTTAATGAAATTTAGAGCAAATGAAACTTACAGTGCTTTAATTGCTCCAATAGAAGATTCTAAACAAGAATTTAGTAGAAAACATATTGAGACAACTGACACTTCTGGACACATTTTAATCTGGGAACATTATCTATCAATAAAAAAAGTAATGTTAACATTTCTCAACTCAAACGATTAAAACTTTAGCAAAAATGTTTTACCACACTTCCTCCCTATCTAAATTTGGATAGGGTTTTTCATTATTTAAAACTCGCAGTAAGGTTTCAATACTTGCTTTTAAATGGAAAAGTTCAGCTTTCATGTCGCTATGAGAGTGGTTGTTTTCTATATGGGAACAATGGCGTTTGATATGCCATAATGCTTTTTGGATGTTATTTTCTTTTATATTTTTCATGGTTATATCATATCAAAAGAAATTATATGATTACTCTAATAATTCTCAAATGATTAAAAATAACTCTGAACGGTATATACAGATTCTAAACAAGTATTTTAAAATGTTTTACGGATACAAAAAAAGAACACTCGAATGTAGTGTTCTTATGAATTAAGCAAAGTTTTCCCTAATTTTCGAGTATGCTATTGATAGCCATACTTTTTTAAAGCTTCTTGATAAGCTTTGCTATCTTTTTTGTAGTAGTCGTGTTTCATACCTGAAATATCTACAGTAAATACATCGTCTTTAAAAGTATAACTTTTTGTAAGTTTAATGATATTTTCTCCTAATAATTGAATGGTTGATTTTTCTTTGTCTATAGTAAACCCTTCGGCCTCTCCATATTTAATAGTTCCCGTATCCCCAGATATAACAAAAGCTACTTCATTTCTATTTTCGTTTATCCAGTAATATTCTCCATCTAAGGAGTTATTTGATTGCTTAGA
>ERZ773214.573-NODE-573-length-23415-cov-20.294735_pt1 | contig 23415 bp, 23 predicted proteins | sample MGYA00511238_ERZ773214 | MGnify/ENA primary metagenome ERZ773214 (study PRJEB29015, sample SAMEA2738157) | human oral metagenome | biome: human oral; feature: human-associated habitat; material: saliva | place: China | collected 2259 ... | reverse complement strand
GGAGTTGATAACTATGCGTTTGAAGAAGCAATCACAAGTTATGTTCAAGAATATCATAACGATGCAGAAGACGCTCTTAATATTGCTTATCAGAATAGAAAGTATTACGACTTAGTGAAGATGATATTGGCTGAGCTGAAAGAGAAGGGAATTACACATATTAAGTTAGACGAATAAAACAAAGTAACAATGGAAGTAAAATTAAAGGCTGGGGATAGCCTTAATATCCCAGAAGGCTGCAAGGCGGTAATCAAGGACAATGTGGTTGTTTTTGAGAGAGAACAAGAATTTAAGGACGGGGACGTGCTTGTTGTTGTACATGGACAAAGACACAATGCTTTTATTTACAAGAGTACAGATGAAAGGGGTTCCCATTCATATTATGTTGGTATAAATACTTTCGGAGATCTTTTAATTTGTAATTCTTCAGATAAATATAAATGGGGTAGGAGTAACCAAATATTATCTCACGCCACAGAAGAAGAAAAACAAACCCTTTTCGACAAGATGAAGGAGCGGGGACTGTGCTGGAACGCTGAAAAGAAAGAGGTTGAAAAGGTGCGGTGGAGAGCAAAAAAGGGAGATAGATTTTATTGTTTTGATACTGACTTTAGCGTATTGGACGGCTTGGAAGAAGGCTCTAAGCTCGATGATTCGTCATGGCGTAGCTACAATTACTTCCGCACCGTCGAGCAAGTCGAAGAGGCTGCAAAGCGTGTGAAGGAAACATTGCGAAAGTACCACGAGGAGATAGGAGAGTAAATTATGAAAGCAAAAGTAAAAGATACAGGCGAGGTAATTATGGGCAGATTTCTGCTTTAGAGAGGCAGAGAAAAAGTAATTATATTCCTTGTTGCTTTCTGGTGGGGGTGTAGCAGTGATGTTGCACCCCCATTTTTGCGTGATAGTTTGCAAAGAGAGCTATGCGGATAAAGAGAACTCTCTTTTTATCTGTAATTACTTGATATTTATAAAGATTTTCATTATCTTTGTAACGTAAATTACTTTATATTTATAAAGATATTAATATATGGCTGAAAAGATAACGGAAACCAATATCGATTCCTTACAACAAGACGATAAGAATTTTAACAAGGGAACGAAGAAAGGTCGTAAACTGATTGATAAATCAATTAGGAAATTCGGCGCAGGACGTTCTATTTTATTAGACAAGAATAATCGTATCATTGCCGGTAATAAAACGCAGGAGCTGGCGAAAGAAGCGGGTATAAAGAAGGTTATTGTTATTGATGCCAAGCCAGATGAGCTGGTAGCAGTAAGAAGGGGTGATGTCGACTTGGATAGCGAAGAAGGAAGGGAGATGGCACTGGCAGATAATGCTACTGGTGCAGCCAATCTGGACTGGGACGATGAGGCTTTATCGAGAGCACAGGAAGAGATAGGTCTACAGGTTGAGGACTGGGGGCTTTCAATTGGTCCAAAGATTGATGATACTTATAGCAGGAAGATAGAAGCCCCGGTGTATGAGCCTTCAGGGGTCTCTCCAACTCTATCGGATTGCTATGATAGCACGAAGACAAAGGAGTTAATCGAGGAGATAAAGAAAGCGGATCTACCAGACGAAGTGCGAGAGTTCCTAACGTATGCAGCTTATAGGCACACGGAGTTCAATTACGGAATGATTGCCGACTACTATTGCAATGCGTCTAAGGAGGTACAGGGGTTATTCGAGAATTCAGCTTTAGTAATTATCGATTTCAAGAAAGCTATCGAAAAGGGCTTTGTACGGATGACAGATGAGTTATTGAATGAATATGCGAAGGAGTATGAAGAAGGTTAACTTTAAAAAGGATTTCGTCGTATTCATTCTGACACATGGAAGAGTGGATAACCAGTATACCTATCGTTCTCTATGCGAGCAGGGCTATACTGGTCGTTGTGTATTTGTACTCGACAACGAAGATGGACAAGTAGACGAATACAAAAGAAGATACGGAGCGGATAACTGCTATGTGTTCGATAAGCTGGCTATGAGCAAGCGGATAGATGAGGTTTTCCGTGGAGACAGGCGAGTAATAGTGTACGCTCGTAATGCTTGCTTTGACGCGGCACGTGATTTGGGTTATAAGTACTTCATAGAGCTGGACGATGATTATACGTCTTTTGTATGGCGATTTGATGCGGAGTGTGCATATACTCCAAAAACACCAAAGATAAAGAACCTTGATGTAGTATTTGAATCAATGCTGCGGTATTACATAAACACACCTTTAACAAGTATTGCGATGGCACAAGGAGGTGACTTTATAGGCGGTAGTAGTAATCAAATGCTGCGGAGCATAGGAACAAAGAGAAAGGCTATGAATAGTTTTATTTGTTCGGTAGATAGACCTTTCGAGTTCAAAGGTAGAATTAATGAGGATGTAAATGCATATACCCAGCTTACATCTGTAGGTAAGATATTCCTAACCATTGTGCAATGTAACCTACAGCAGAAGATAACGCAGTCAAATGGAGGAGGTATGACAGACGTTTATAGAGATAGCGGAACTTACGTAAAGAGCTTTTCGAGTGTAATAGTATTCCCGAGTGGAGTAAAGGTAACGCTGCTTAATAGCCATCATAAGCGTATCCATCATAATGTGTACTGGGAGCATACAGCACCAAAGATATTACAAGAGAAATGGAGGAAGAAATGAGCGAGAGAAAAGGTATAGACAATCTTATTCCTATGAATGAGCGAACCGAGGAGGAACGAAGAGATATAGGAAGAAAAGCAGGCAAAGCGTCAGGAGAAGCACGAAGGAAGAAAAAGAAGCTACGGCAGTTGGTTGAGGCTTTCGGAGAATTGCCAGCCCCAGAGAAGGTACGAAAGGTTATGACGGAACTTGGAGTATCGGAAAATGAAATGCGTACTAATGATATGGCTATCGTAGTAGGCTTGTTCCAGAAGGCTATTAAGGGTGATGTGTTTGCCTTCAATGCTATTAGAGATATAAGGGGCGAGAAACCTGTAGATGAAACAAAGCTAACTGGGTCAATGGATAGCCATATCGAGATAGGTTTTATCGAAACAGATATTAACCCTGTAAGTGATGAAAGCGAGGTCGATGTATGATAATGCCGTTTAAGGTTATAGGGCCGTTGTTTCGAGCGAACACAGAAAAGACTGCAAGAGTGTATATTAATCAGGGGGGCACGTCTTCTGGAAAGACATACACGATTATGCAGGTACTTCTTTATGTTGCGTTGCTGGAGGCTGGTAGTATAACGACGGTAGTAGGTCAAGACTTACCGAACTTAAAGGTAGGTGCACTTCGTGATGCAAAGACGATATTAGCTGGTTCGGACTGGCTGGCTGGTTACTTTGATATGCACGAGAGCGGACATTACTTGCAGTGTAGGAATGGTTCTGTAATTGAATTTAAGAGTTACAAGGACGAGCAAGACGCAAAGAACGGTAAGCGTGACTATCTATTCGTTAACGAGGCGAATGGTATAGGCTATGAGATATACTGGCAGTTGGCTATTCGTACACGTAAGAAGATATGGATAGATTATAACCCTTCAGAGAGGTTCTGGGCGCATAACGAAGTGAAAGGTCGTGAAGGTGTGAAGATGATTATCTCGGACCACCGAGGGAACCCGTTCTTGACAAAGGAGGAACACGAGCGCATCGAGAGTATTGAAGACAAAGAACTATGGAAGGTGTATGCACGTGGTTTGACTGGTAAGTTATCTGGTGTCATCTTTCCTAACTTTCGTATCGTTGACAGGCTGCCAGAACGTGAGAGCTGGAAGATGCAGGGTTACGGGTTGGACTTTGGTTTCACTAACGATCCAACGGCTTTGGTGCATTGTGTCATTGCACACGGGGAATTGTGGACAGACTTGGATATATACGAAACAGGGTTAACGAATCCTATGATAGCAGAAAAAGCAAAGGGGGCTGGGTTAACAAAAGCAGACCAGATAATCGCTGATAGTGCAGAGCCGAAGAGTATAGCCGAGTTGCGTAATGCAGGGTTGTGGGTCGTCCCGACGGTGAAAGGAGGAGATAGCATAACAGTAGGTATTGATATACTCCATCGATACAAATGGAACGTTACACGGCGTTCTTTTGGATTGATTGAGGAATTACAAAGCTACAAATGGAAAAAGGACAGAGACGGAAAGAAAACGAACACCCCTGTTGATAAGTTTAACCACGCTATCGACGCAACGAGGTACTTTGGCTTGATGAGGCTTAATGTCAGAAGAGTTGGAGGACCGAAGGCGCACGTTATAAATCTTGATTAAGAATGAGAGAAGGAGAGAAATTCAAACACTGGATAATAATAGCTTCGTTCAGTAAGGATATTGAAGGGCTGGAGATAGAGAAGTGCACACGACCTATGAAGGTAGGTAATGTGCGCACCCCTTCAAGCCTTGATGATATGACGTTAGGGCAGATGGTACAGATGAGTGACTGCAAGACTGGCGCAGAACTTTTCTATAGAGTGTGCAAGGTGCTGTTAGGAATGGAAGCTGCGCAGGTTGATGATTGTTTTGCTGTAGAGGTCGTTCGTTTTGTTGGCTGGGTACTTGGTAAAGTAAAGATGATTAACGAGCTGTTCGATAAAGCAAAGAGTCAACCAAGCGATGAAGAGATAAGGGCAGGTATTAACCAGTTAAAATTTGGTATCTTCGGACTGATAGACTGGTATGCACTTCGAATGGGTATAACGGATCACGAGGAAGTAACAAAGGTGCCATGGGGACGTGTATATAAGTGCCTTGATATGGATAAGAGAACAAACGATTACAGAAAGAAACTACAAAAGGTATACGAAGATGAGCATAGAAAGTAAGATACGAGAGATAGCGAAAGAGAAGTTCCCGAACTTTAGCTATGTATTTGAAGACTGGAACGGAGCAGCAGATCAGATAGATAGAGTTTCCCTGCCTGCTATAGTGTGTGTGTTGCCTGTAGGTGGTCATCTACTGTTTAACCGTGGAACGGTAAAGGATAGAGAAGATTGTATGCTCGCTTTCGTTGATAAGGTTACACGTGATGCAAACGGAGAAGACAATGAGAAGGTGTATAGCGCTATGAAGGAGAGTGCAGCGAGCTTTATAACGGCTATGAATAAAAGCCGTTACTTCGAACCTATAGATGGGAGTGTTAAGTATACTACGATACTGGAGAGTGCCAGCGCATACTTTACTGGTGTGTGTGTTGAGTTGACATTGAAAGAGTTACAGGGGGCTTGTTTATGATAAAGGGTGCAATTAGTGTTGTGTTGACGGAGGAGCTGGAGGCGCTGAAAGCGAAAATCATAGCCCAGCATATAGGAGCTGGACAAAAAGCCAGTGGAAGGACGGTAGCAAGTCTACGAATTGAAGTCACAGAGGAGGAAGGCACATTATATGGTCGATCACCCTTTAGCACGCTGGAAACTGGTAGGAAGCCTGGCAAAGTCCCTCAAGGCTTTCAGAGTATCATCAGAGAGTGGATGGCAGATAAAGGTATAAGTGCAGCACCGATACCATATAAGACGGATAGACCGCATAAATACACGCCACAAGAAAGGGGTAATCTTTCACTTTCCTTTCTTATTGCAAGGAAGATAAGAAGAGAAGGTACGAGGTTATTCCGTAAGGGTGGAAGAGATGATATATACTCGAACATTATACCAGCAGCGATAGAAAGAATACAAAGCCGTATTGTAGAGCTGCTCAAATTAGAAGTGGAAAGTATTAAGCTAAACAATGTTGATGTATGAGAGAGATAACGAATAATGGGGTTACGTTGTCGTACCCCGATGAGATAGGTTTTGCGTTTAACCCTTGTTTGCTCGTGGCGTCTGGAGATGAACTGGTAAAGATGTCTATAGATATACGTGCAGGCGAGAAGAAGGAAACTATCTGGATGGAGGCGATGAAAGGAAGATGTTACGCCGATGTAAGAGAGTACGTGCAAACCTTCTTTGATACTTTGGCATTTAGTGATGTCGACTATAATCAAGAAAGGCAGACGGCTATGGGTAAAAGAGTTTCTTTCTCAGTGACGGCTACGAAGAGTGATGAGGCAAACACAACGGAAGAATATACGTTTGAAGTCTTCTATATCTGGGGAGCGTTGAAGGTGGGAGGACAAGAGGCGTATAATAGCTATCGTACCCTTACTTGGTTCCGTGGCTTTCCTTTTACGGTTGGTGTATATGCTGCTGGTGGTGGCTCTATCATGTTCAGTAAGGATGGTGTAGCAGATAAGTTCGTTAACCTGCCAGAGCAGGGAGTATGGAATATCCCGCTAAAGAAAACAGAAGACGCTAAGAGGTTCTACTTACTAAGTGATTGTACTGGAGCTTTTGCCGAGGTGACGTTTGATAACACCTTTGATATGACGTTTAGATATAGCAATGTAGGCACGAAGACAGAGAAGATACGTATAAATATAATTGATGATTACGACGAGGGATATTATCTGCGTTGGATAAATAGGCATGGGTTCTACTGCTATTATCTCTTTAAGCCAGGGGATGAGGCTCGGAAGGTGACGAGTGATGGTGCATTTATGCGTAACAACCTTCTATCTTATGATATGAATTACGGATATAAAGGCTATACGGGTAGGCTGCAGAGAATGAGCAGAGAAGACACGATACCAGTGTGCGCCCCATTGGTAGATAGTGATACGTGGGATATGCTTTTCGACGTTGCTACAAGTCCGTGCGTAGATTTGTTCGTAGGCTACAAGAATGACGAGCCGAAGTGGATGCCTGTAACTATTGTTTCAGGCTCTTATACGAAAGCGAAAGCAGTTCTACAGGACTTTATATGTAGTATAATGATGCCAGACGTAACTATTCAAAAGTTATAAGCTATGAATGACGAAAGATTATATATAGATGGCGAGTTAGTGGATATTGATGACACTACGAAAATCACGATGGATATTAAGAGTAATCTGTTTCGTGATGTTTCGCAGATAGTATCTAATAGCACTTATACGGTAAAGTTACCAAAGACGGTAAGAAACCAAATGATATTAAAGCATTCGGATCTTGTTCAAGCAAGAGATAACTATTCGTACTTAATGCACACAGCACGTTATTTTCGTAATGGTGTAGAGATAATAAAGAACGGAAGGTTAACGATACTACAGGTTACCGATACGGCTATAGAAGTGTGTATCGTCTGGGGGTTATTCTCACAATTTAGCAGCCTAATAAGTAAAGGGACGGCACTCAACGACTTGAAGAGTAATGACAAGATATTATATAACTTCGCAAATGAAGTAGAGAAGTTCGAGGATGTGAAGGAAAAGCCATACTTCTATGCAGGTTATAATGTATGGAGATATGAGAACGAAGAAGATTTAACGTGGCGGACTGGTTTATCCATGGTTTCGCCAGGAGGTAAACGAGACGGAGATAAAAAGACATGGTTTGAATATAGGATGTCATTTGGTGGTCAAAGAGACCCTAATAGGAAAGGTTTGCCACTCCTTCACCCTGTTGTACGTGTCCCTTTTGTGCTGTCACTCATCAAGTCACAGACGGGGGTAGATTTTCGTTTCCACGAAGAGGCGCAGGAATATATTAATACCCTTGTGTTACCTCTAATCAATCGTAAGGCAAACGAGTTAACATCCGAAGGGGCTTTTAGTGGTACATTTGACCCTATGAGTATGCAGCAGGGACGAATGACACTGAATGTAACTGGAACGAGTAGTGTAATTGGAGAGCAAAGCGGAAGCAGAGTAACGGCTATTACCGTTACTACTGATGCTACGTTGATATTCGATATATCTGCTGAATGGTCTTTCGAACTTGGAGGAAGGATAAAGCCTGTCGGTACTGCTAACCACTGGGGAGGAGAGAATGATAGGTACAATTTCAGAAGCGGATGTGTATTAAGAATGACGATAACGAAAGGAGACCAGCAGGAGGTCTACGATATAGGAGATAAGCGAGATGTTTTTTCTGTTGTAGTACCAAAGGGTTATAGAGATGAATGTCGGTTTAACAATGCTGGATATGGAAAGATAGAAGTAGTGAAAGGAAGCACCATCACGTTTGACTGGGTAGATGCTACGAATTTTCCTAACATGAAGGTATTAGAAGGAACTATCAAGGCTACGATATCTAAGGGAGAGAACGTCCCAGACGGCGGTTTCTTTCCTATTGCTTATAACCTACCAAAGATAAAGGTTATCGACTTTGTGAAGTTCCTAACAGCTATTACAGGCTCTTTCCCATTGCAGATAACAGAAGATGGTATCGTTAGGCTTGCACCGCTATCTAAGATATGGAAGCGTAGAGATGAGGCAGTAGACTGGACGAATAAGATTATTGCACCTACAAGCGAGAATAAGCCTTCTGAACTCAATTATAAGGTTGAGAACTATGGGCAGCACAATCGCTATAAGTGGAAAGCTGATGACACGGTAAAAGGTCATTACGACGGCGATCTGAAAATAAACAACGAAACCCTCGAAGTCGAGAAAGTAATGTACGAATTCCCGTTTGCTGCTACTGATGGAAATTCAATACCTATGTACAAGGTAGAATTTGATAAAAGCTCAAAGGATGGTTCTGCGTTTGGAGATAAGAGAGGAGAAGGGAAAAAAGACGAGATAGAAAAAACAAAAGAGCCTTCTTATACGGCATGTAAGGACAGAATATTAAGGCTGCGTGCGGATGGGGAAGGTTTAGCGACAGCTTACTTCGATATCAACATGCAGGATATTCTGGATGATAAGTATAAGGATGTAGCACGTACCCTACAGCAGCCAAAGGTAATTAAGGAGAAGATATTAATGCGAGATATAGAGCTGCTTAATTTCGACGAAACTATACCAGTGTATCTTGCGCAGTACGGTGCTTACTTTGCGGTAACAGATATACGGTCTTCAAGCAATGGTATTGCGGAGGTAACGATGTTACAATTAGTGTTTGAGTAAAAGATAAAGCTATGAGTACAGAAGAAGAGAAGATATTAAATATCAAAGTAAAGTACGAGGACGCTATATATGGCATTCTCAGATACAAAGAGAAGCTACAGGAGTTATCGGAGACGGAGAATAAGTTAAAAGATGACTTCAAGAACGGCAAGATTACCTATGATGAGTATGCCACAACCATTACTGCTATTGGTGAGCAGGTAAAGGACTATAAGGGTACCGTCAGGGAGCTATCGAAGGAAGTACAGAATAACATCAAGACGGAGAAGGAGCAGGAAGGCTCTTTAAGGTCTTTACGTGCAGAGTTAAGCAACGCCACAAAGGCGTATGACAGCCTTTCGGAGGCTGAACGTAAGGGAGCAAAGGGACAGGAGTTAAAGAAGCATATAAACGAAATTACCGATAAATTAAAGGAGGCAGAGGCGGAGACGCAAAGGTTCTATAGGAACGTCGGTAACTATGAGGAGAGCATTAAGTCGGCACTTGGCGTTAATAACAACTTCGCTAATTCTATTATGCAGATGGCTTCAAATGGGAAGGGGCTATCTGGTGTATTTGATGGAGCGATAACAAGTGCAAAGGCTTTCGGCTCTACACTTATGAGCTTTATGTCGAACCCCGTATTCCTTGCACTGGCTGGTATTGCAGGGGTAGGGGTAGCTTTTAAGTGGTTCTTTGACTACAACAAGGGCATACTGGAGAGTACGAGATTAACGAGAGAGTTCCTCGGACTTACTGGAGATAATCTGAAAGCGGTAAGAGATGAGATACAGGCAACGGCAGATACTTACGGCAAAGACTATAAGGAGGTTCTGGAGGCTGTCGACGTTCTTACAACTCAATACGGATATGATACTGGACAGGCGTTGAAGATTATTAATGACGGTTTTCAAGCTGGTGCAGACCTTAACGGAGATATGATAGCTAAGATTAAGCAGTACGCCCCTGCTTTTCACGATGCGAATATATCCGGAAAGGAACTTGTAGCTACTATTCAGCAGACGAGAAGCGGTATCTTTAGCGATAGTGGTATGGCGCTTATCCAGATGGGAAGTAAGAAAATACGTGAGATGTCGGACAAGACGGTTGAGGCTTTGGAAGGTATCGGTATCAGCTCTAAGAAGGTCGAGGCAGATTTAGTAAGCGGATCAAAATCGACCTATGATGTAATTAAGATGATAAGTACCAAGTTAAAGGAGTTCCCGCAGAACTCCCAGGAAGTGGGTGCTGTCTTAAAGGATGTCTTCGGAAAGCAGGGTGCAAATGCTGGCTTGAAGATGATAGAACAATTAGATACTATGAATGTCGACCTCGAGAAGCTAAAAAAGACTACTGGAGAGTATGGCAAGAAGATGAATGAACAGAAAGAGGCTAACGAGGAACTGAATAAAACGTTAGCTGCTATGTTCGATATGAGCGATAAAGGCTTTGGTAGTATGCTGGCGAATGTGAAGATACTAACTATACAAGGCATTACTAAGTTATTGAAAGCTGTAATCAACGTTATTAACTACTTTATCGACCTGTATAATGAGAGTATGATAGTACGTGCAGGCGTACAAGCTATTGTAAGTAACTTTAAGCAGCTATGGGCAACGGTAAAGCTGGTGTTTAATCTGATTATAGATGCTGTTAAGAATGTAGGCTCGCAACTGAAGGGGCTTGCCGAGATAGTAGAAGGTATTGTAACACTATCGTTTGATAAGATTAAGAAAGGTTTTAATACGATAGGCGGTGGTTTTGTTAAGAGTATTAAGGAAGGTTTCGGAGATATTAAGAGTTTTGCCAAAGAATTTGCGCAGAATGGAGTTAACACGATTAATAACGTCTTAAAGAATAGTAAGATACATCATATCGAGATACCTGCTTATGTTGTAGAAGAAGGAAGCGGTACGAGTGGTTCTGATGAAACGCCAAGAACTGGCAAAGGACTTGGAGGAGATAAGAAAAAAAAGAAAGATAAGAAGAAGAAAACGAAGAAGGAAAAGACGATATCAGCCGAGGAGATGGCGAAGAAGGAAGCCGAGGCTATAAGGAAGGCCGAAGACTTGTTAAGCCAACTAATAGAGCAGACAGACGAACAGAGAAGAAAAGCTATCGAGGTGCAGTATGATAGGCAGATAGAGGATGTACAGCGTAGATTGAAGACAGAAAAGGGTTTGACGTTGAACGCAAAAAAAGCTCTATACGCTCAAATATCACTGTTGGAACAAGTAAAGCAAAAGAAGTTATCGGAATTTGACCAGCAAATTAAAGATGAGGCTATAAAGAGAGAGCAGACGTATATCCAGAATATGCTGGCAGCTGTAGAGAAAGGCTCTAAGGAAGAGTATCAGCTAAAGATAAGGAATATTAAGGCAGCCTACGAATTAGAGCTTGATGCAGCAAATAAACAGGTAATGAGCGAAGAGGAAAAGAATAAGCTACTCGCATCGATTAATGAGAAGTATTATGCGCAAGAACAGCAGGCTTACAAGGATTACCATAATAAGCTGCTGGAGGAACAGACAAAGGCAATAGAAGACAGATATAAATCTCAGATATTGCAGACGCAAATCGATTCTAATGGAGCAGACGAACTGGGAGTGTTACGATTGCAGATGGATGAGAAGCAAGCCCTACTGGAAGCAGCACAGCAGAAAGAAGGAGAGACGATAGAATCCTTTAATCTTCGTAAGCTGCAATTAGAAGAGGATTATCAGCAGGCAAAGAAAGCTATTAGCGATAAAGAGGTTGAAATCGAGAGAGGTAAATATGAAGCTATCGCAGGAATGATAGGGGCTACTCAACAGGTAGCAGAGGCTTTTGGAGAGCAGAGTAAAGGAATGGCGAGAGCGTCAAAGGTTCTTGCTTTAGCAGAGATTGCGATAAACACTGGTGTAGCTCTTGCACAAGGTATAAAGCAGGCTCAAAGTGTACCTTTCCCGAGCAATATAGCCGCTATTGCAACTACAGTGACTACTATCCTTGCAAATGTAGCTTCGGCTGTTAAAACGGTTAAATCGGCAAAGTTCGCCACTGGTGGTTTAGTTACTGGTCCGGGAAGTGAAACGAGCGATAGCATACCAGCACAGCTATCCAACGGAGAGAGTGTTATGACAGCTTCAGCTACGAGGATGTTCGCCCCTGCCCTATCGGCATTTAACCAGATAGGAGGAGGAGTACCGATAATGTCATACGCTGGAAGTGGTGCACAGATTGGCGAGGAGTTTCTGGCACGAGCTGTAGCAAGAGGTATGGCAATGGCACCGAGACCAGTAGTAAGTGTTGAGGAGATAAACAATACAGCTGGAAGAGTTAAGGCGATAGAAAGAGTTGCAACGATAAAATAAAGAGCTATGACACAATATGAATTATTAAAGACGGCAGAAAGTTTACTCGTCGTTCTGATGAGTAACGATGTAGACGCTAAGGATGTTAAGTACTTGGAAATGTACAAAGAGTATATGAGGCTAAAAAAAGAAGGTCATAAAGTTGGTTATGTTGTCTACTATTTAAGTCAGCAGTATGAGTGTAGCGAGGCTACAGTGTATCGAGTTGTAAAGAGGATGACACAAAAAATAAGATAATTTCATACGTTTAGATTAATTAGTAAGGGTGTTTTGTCTGCGAAGATAGAACACCCTGTTTTTATTTGTCGCACGATATGAGAGTAAAGATAAAGACGAATAAAGAAAATCTTTATAATTATAAAGTAAATTTGTACAGAAATAAAATCTATTATGGCAGTTCTAAAGATATTCAATGACATTCAAACCGAGAATGAGAAGAATTTTTGCAAGTACTTCGGAGAAGCCGAAGGAGTATGTTTCAAGGATGTAGACGAGTTTTGCGAGGCTATTCCAAAAGGTGATAATTCTATAGATGTACGAATACATTGTGATGGTGGTTCAGTAGTTGAAGGCTGGGGCATTTACGACAGATTGAGAGCAACAGGTAAAGATATTACCTGTACAGTAGAAGGTAATGCAGCGTCTATGGCTACAGTTATCTTGATGGCAGCACCAAAGGAAAGACGAAGAGCCTATAAGAATGCTCAGATATGTGTGCACAACCCGTGGGTGCCAGCTTATGCTCTGGGTGATACTCTTACGGCAGCAGAACTGGAGAAGGCAGCTTCGGATCTGAAAGAGACACAAGAAAAGATGCTCGATTTGTATGTAGAGCGTTGCGAATGTAACAGAGAAGAGATGCAGGCACTGATGGACGAAGATAAGTATATCGGAGTTGACAGGGCTATGGAACTCGGTTTAATTGGAGAAATAATCGCCCCAGCTTCAGCCAAGAAGCAAGGGTTAGTGTTTAACAACAAAAAAGAGAATAAAATGGCAGAAAAGAATGAGAAAGTAGAGGTTAAAGCCTCTTTACTTGACCGTGCGCTGGCGAAGCTGGGTTTGAAAAACATTGAAGAGCTGGCAAAAGGTCTGGATTTGTCCACGAGTGATGGACAGACGTTGACTGTAGAGAGAGAGGATGGCGAGCCGCAGATTGGCGACAAAGCAAGTCCTGATGGTACGTTTGAGATGCCAGACGGTAAGACTATCGTCGTGAAGGATGGCGTTATCACCGACATTCAGACATCTTCAAGTGGAGGCGATGAAGGAGGAGAAGGCTCGGAGCTGGAGAAACGTGTCGCTGAGTTGGAAAATGAAGTGAAGGAGCTACAAGAGAAACTGGAGAGCTCAGAAAATGCACGTAAGCAGGCAGAGGCTATGGCAAAGACAAAAGAGGATTTACGTATCCTCAATGCTGTAAAGATTGCAGGAGGAGAGAAAGCACTGGCGAATATCTCTTCAAGCTATAAACCAGAGCCAAGAAAGCCAGAGGGCACGAACGTTTCGAAGAAAGCAGAGGGTCAGGAGGACGAATCACCTATGAGAAAGGAGATTAACGCCCGTAAAAATGGGAGTTACAAGAACAAGAAGTAAAATAATAAGGAGAAAAGAAGATGACAAAATTTTTTGAAAACATTTCGGTCAATCAGAAAGATGTTACAGATCTTAAAGAGGTTATCCCATTGAGTATTGACCAAGACGAGGATTTCCAGCGATTTACCCACCTTATGAAGGTAAAGAATGGCGATCCGGTGGCTTTCCTCGGTGAGATGGATGATGTAGGTATCAAAGGTAGCGGTTGTGACCCTACTTATAACGAGGTCGGTATTGCTAATTCCCAGAAGCGTTGGGCACTCGGAGACTGGCAAGTACCTATCAAAATCTGTTATGAGAGCTTGCAGGGTACTATTGCAGAGTACACATTGAAGACTGGTACACCGGTTGGAGACTTGACAAGTACCGAGTTTATGACCTATATCCTTCGTCCTGCTCTGGAGCGTCAGTTGAAGCGTATGATTTGGCGTTTCGGTTGGTTCGGTGATACAGCTGCTAAAGATATTGCAGGCGGTGGCGCTCTTACCACTGGCACGAAGACGGAACTATTCACCACGTGTGATGGTCTGTTTAAGCGTATCTTCACGCAGTGTACTTCTAAAGCTAATCAGTTTACAGCTATTGAAGCTAACAGCAAGACAACGTTTGTCGACCAGAAGAAGGCTATCCTCGGTAAGGGTGTTGCGACTGGTATCCTTGATAATATGTTGATGGATGCAGACAGCCGTATCTCTGCTGATAGCGGTGCTGTTATCTTACTTACTAAGGGCTTGGCGGACGCACTTACTTATGATATTAAGAAGTGCTATCAGAACATCATGCCATGGGAGAAAATTTTCGACGGTGTGGATGTTGCGAAGTACAATGGTGTTACGTTGGTACGTGTATCTATCTGGGACCGCTTTATCATGGCATACGAGAATACAGGCACCATGCTTAACAAGCCTTATCGTGCTGTGTATGCTAATATCAATCAGTTGCAGGTTGGTACTGATGCCGACGGCTTGATTTCAGACCTCGATATCTGGTTCGATAAGAAGGAGCGCAGAAACTATATCTATGCTACTGGTCGTATCGGTACACAGATTCTCGAGGATGACATGTTCCACGCTGCTTATTAATGGAGGATTGAATTATGGCAGGAATTTGCGATAGCATTATCAGTAAGGGTATCGAGCAGAATTGCGAGAACCCTATCGTAAAAGGTTTGGAAGCCGATGCAGTTATCTGTAATCGTGCGGATGTTGATTTCTCTAAGAGTGTATTTGATGAGAGCTTCAAGAATATGTTGAAGACACTTATCTTGAAGAGCGGAAAGAAAGGCTACCCTGTTGTACAGCAGGGTAGCAAACCTTTCACAGGCACAAAGATTTCGTTAGCCACTGGAACGTACAGAAACACGTTCACAAACGAGATTTCTATTGCCGTGCTTGATAATGGTCCAGACGTTGCTCAAAACATCATTGACGGGCTTGCAAACGGCTCATTCGTGCTCATTACTAAGAATGTGCATAAGGGAGAAGGTGGCAAGGCAGAGTATCAAGTATATGGATATTACCAGGGCTTGCGTGCTACTGCTATAGAGAGTGATAAGTATAGCGAAGATACAGACGGTGGCTGGCTTGTGACCTTGCAGGAAACAAGTGCGCCTAAGGCTGCTTTGTTCTACTTTAATACGGACTCAAAGACTACTGAAACGCAGTTTAAGAGTTTACTAACAGAAGCTGGATAAATGGAACTGGACGAAGTGAAAAAGACTATAGAGGAACTGAAAGGGCGCTTTGATGCCCCTTTCGGATCTTCTGATAAGTCTACGATAGAATACCTTTACTACGAAGTAACAGGAAAGACTTTTGTACCCACTTCGTGCCAACAGTGTTACCATGATGGGCTTATAGAAATTTATCATTACATTAAAAAATACGGAAAGATGGCAGAAAAATCAAATTACAGATTGAGAGCTGGTGCGATTATCAATTGCCCGACATTTATGGGTGGTAAGGTGTTCACGAATGATAACCTTACTGACGAGGTGGCAAAGAATTATCTGGAGCAGTTCCCAGATAATGAAGACTTGTTCCAGAAGGTTCCCGAAGACGATCCGAATGCTGGAGACGGTAAAGGCAAAGGCGGGAAAAAGTCTGATAACAACTCAGATGCTGGAGACGGCGAGAAGTAACGATACGAAAGAAGAGCGAAAATGAATGTAAAGACAGCAAAGAAACCACAGAAGCGTGTAGAGGTAAATTACGAACTACGCTTTAAGATGCAACGCTATGGTAGCGATAATCTTTATCCACAGAATATTGTAGATATTACCAATGCGTCTGGTACCGCAAAGTTATGCTTATCTCGTTATGAGAAGTTTGTGGAAGGTTACGGATTTAACAACGAGGCTTTCTCTGAATGGAAAATAAATCGAGATGGTGTAACTATGGATGACCTTCTGAAAAGTGTAGCGGGAGACCTCACACGCTTTGGTGGGTTCGCTCTTCATATTAATTACAATGTTCTGGGGCAGGTAACGGAGGTTAACTACCTGCCTTTTGAGCAATGTAGATTGGAGGAAACAGACGATGCTGGTGTAGTTGCTCATATCCTTACGCATATTGACTGGAAGGGAGAGAAAACTAAGAACGGGCAAAGGCAAATGGTCATCGATAAGAATATTACTCGTTTTCCTGTATTTAACCCCGATCCGCTGGTAGTAATGAGACAGATAGAAGATTGCGGAGGAATAGATAATTACAAAGGGCAAGTATTATGGTTATCTATTGATGGGAAATATCAATATCCAACGCCTATCTATGATGCTGTTATTACGGAGATTTCAACCGATGAAGGGTTGGGAAATATCAAATACAGAAATGTCCGTAATAACTTTCTCGTAGCCTGTATGTTGGTAACGAAAAAGGGGCTGCCGAATGTTGATGAAAACGGAAAGGAAGTCGAGCAAAAGATGATTTCTGATGAGGACTTGAGGCAGTTCCAAGGAGATACGAGGGGTTCAAAAATTTTGGTGGTTGAACTCGAGAATGGAGAAGATGAACCGAAGGTTGTTCAGTTCCCAGCACGAAACTTTGATAAGGAGTTTACAGTAACCGATGAAAGTGTGGTCGAGCGTATTTATTCGCAGTTTCACCAAGAACTATTCTATTCTATTCGTATTGGTAAGCTGGGTTTCTCTGGTAATGTTATGCGTGATGCGTATGAATACTATGCGGGAGAGGTTACGAATGAACAGAGATTTATCGAAAGAGCCTTTACGAGGCTATTCGCTAACTGGTATGATAAGATGATACCGCAGGATTTCTCTATCAAACCATTAAAATATATCTCTGCTGACAAAAACGATAAATCTAATGGAGAATGAGCATTTAATAACGGTTGAGAAGTTTAAGGAACTTGCTCGACCGACGTCAAAACATATTGATGATGGAGAAGTTAACACGTTTATTCGCGAATGCGAAGATATATATATTATTCCGGCTATTGGTCTGGCACGATTCAAGGCTTTGCAAGAAAATACGCAAGATGTAAAAAACAAAATACTTCTTGAAGGCGGAGAATATGAAGATAAGGAAGGAACTTTAAGGAAATGTTCAGGCATACGATTAGCCCTTTCTTATTTCGTCTACGCTAAGATGGTGATGTCAGATGGAGGATTGCTCACCAGAACTGGATTAATGCAGCACAACGATAGCTATGCGTCCAGAGAGGATGATAAAAACAGGGTGAGAATGTACAATGATGCTATGGAGGTCGCAGAGACGTATTTGGGTTCGTGTCTGGCATACTTGAAGAGTGTAGAAGGAGAGAGCGTAAGGCCAGTAAGAGGAACGAGATTAAGAATTCATGCTATAGGAGATTAAACAAATGACAAAAGTAGAAGAATTGCGCATACTTGCACAAACAATCAAGAATGAAACTAAAGTAGGTGGTAACACCGCTGAACGTGTAGGCAATGCCTTTGAAGGTGTTGCTGATGCTATTGAAGGTGTTGAGCAGATTAAGGAGATTGAAAAAGCTGTTGATGCTGTCAAGGAAAAGATGGCCGAGAGCAAGAAAGCCGTTGAGGACATGGTGAAAAACTTACCTATTGCGCAGGAAGCTGGTGATAGTACAACCTCTGTTATGTCGCAGGCTGCTGTGACAAAAGCATTGAAGAATATCAAAGCAACAACAGATGATGGCAAAACGCTGGAAGATGTGTATCAAATTGCAAAAGAAGATGCTATTTTCGGTAAGGAAAAGATTAATGATACTATAGATGTGTTCAATAGCGGTAAGTATGAAATAACAACAAACAATGGTTGGTTGGGGCTTAACGGAGAGATTGCTTCGAAAGGAATCTTCGGTTGGGTATACACAGATTTCATTAGCTTGAAAGATGTAAAGAAAATAACCTATACACAGTTAGCAAATCATCCATCGGTATCAAGTATTGTATATTACAATAGTGAAAAGTCGTTCATAAGTAAGCTACAGAGCGTTAGCGGAGAAATAACATCTTTCCCAGCAAGTGCAGAGTATGTTCGCTTTTGTAAGAAAAACGAATCAAATTCAATAGTTACGTTATATGTAGACGGTGAAAGAAATGTAACAGTTAAGGAGAAACTCGCAGCAGTAAGCGCAGTAGAAGACGCAGTTTCAATGCGCGAAATAACTACAAATATAGTAGAGTACTATAATACGTCAGAAAGTGGTTACGTTTCCAATAAAGGTGTGCTAAATCTCGGTGATGCAAATTGGAGAGTTAGTGGTTTAATACCCGTGTTTCCAAAAGATACATTGAGTTTCAGTGGCTTTTATTCTCATAGTAATATTACCCCTATTGCATTCTACACAAAGGGTGAAACGTTTATATCAGGCGTTGCGCCACAAACGCAAGCAGGAAGTATCGTTGTTCCAAATGATGCTGTATATATGCGCCTTTCTGGTAGCAAAGGAGATAAGTGGGTTGTAAGCGGAAAGATGCGCATAGAGGGTGAATTTGTAAAAGAATTAGCAAAGATATTAGGTACAGGCAAGTATGATTATACGGGTGTATTAGACATAACAAACTCTGATGCTGTCATAATGGAGGGTAGTTCGTACACAGAGGGCGTTTGTCAGCCTGTTGGGTTTAGTTGGACAGAGAAACTCAACGATATTATCGACTTGCCAGTGATTAATGACGGTATAAGCGGCTCGCAGAGAAGCGCCGGTATTTTAAATATTAAATCAAATTCTAATTTGAAAAGTACGCCAAACATAAGTAAGGCAAATCTCCCTTATAGTTATGTTTGGTTCGGAAATACCGCCAATGGCTCGTCACTTGGTATTGCAGGATATAATGAGTTATTAGAAGCGAAAGCGACAACAGAGAGCAGAGGAGCCGAAATGTTGGTCGGAGAGGAAGAAAATCCACAAACAGGCAACTATGAACCATTATACGAAGCGTTTGCGCAACGTGAAAACGTAAAGATTGCGAATGCCGTTAACATAATAGGTCCAATGTTGTATCCAGGTCAAAGTTTCGCAGGGCAATGGTACACAAGTCACAAGGGTTGGCGTGCTGTTTCTGTGTACTCAGCGCATTATGATTTCTTTGAGAAATTACCTATTAAGCAAGCTATAAAGGCGTACAAGGTAAGACCAACAAAGAATGTTAGTGCGGTGTCTGATTTGTTCTTTAAGAATGCAAAGGGGCGTTCAAAGGCTTTCTATGCAATTTCAAGCGGTCAGAACGGCTCGAGTTCTTCTCCAAAGGTTACAATGGTTAGTTGTGATAATCTTGATAAGGTTACACCTACCAATCCAACAAGTGAGTATGATGTACAAGGTACGGTGGAAACTCTTTCAAGAGAAAGCGAGTTGGCAAAGATGTTATCGGGCGGAGATGTTGAATTTTCAAAGTTTGCATTACTTGAGTTTGTACTTAATATTAGCAAGTTGGGAAATGCAGAGATTTCATTCGCTTGCAGCGTTGAACCGTCAAAGGTGTATGTCGCAGGAATGACAGAATACTTGCAGCACACGGTTCTGTATAATAACGGAGTAGTTACAATCAATGTTGCGGATGAAAGATGCTTGCGTGGCGATAAGATTTCCGTACTTGTAGAGTGTGCAGGTAGTTTCAGTATCTCAAGCCCCGTATGTAGATACAAGGGAGCGCAGAAAAAAATGCGTGACTTTACTTTCTCACGTAGAAAGTACGGCGTAGAGGTATTAGAAGATACAAGCGTACAGCCGTTCAGCGGAGGAACAAAGTTCTCTCTACCGTCTGCACTAAACCTATATACGAAGTATAACACGGTTAAATCGATTTTGAAGCTGACAGGAGAGGAAAAGGCAACGAGAAACTTTACCATTTCAGAGCGTGCAAATTATGCCGTTCGTGTTGTTGCTCAAAACTTCTTCAAGTTAATGACAACGAGGTTTAGCGGTTCGGAATACAACGAGTTTGTAAATACGGATGGTATAAGCTTACAGAATTATCAGTACGACAAGGGAGAAGTTATGATTATGGTGGATGATTTGTGGACTTTCCCAATGGTGGTAGAGAGCGGTTGGACGGAGTTATATATTGAGGTTCCCCTGTCGACAGGTTCGCACAAAATCAGTATAGCACGAGCAAACGATGTTAATGTAGATACACCTATATGGCTGCACGATATTAGCGTGCAAAAGGTTTGGTAATTTATAATATAAATATTATGGCAGAACTGATTTTAATTTTAACGCCTCTATTGAGGTTAGTAGTAGTAGCTTTTTTCGTTGTTTTCGTGGCAATGTCTATTGACTTACTTGTAGGATTGCATAAATCAAGACTTCGAGGAGAGAAAAGACGCTCGGATAGCTTGAAGCGAAGTGCGTACAAGTTCGTACTCTACGAGGGAGGAATGTGTATTGCAGCATTGATTGACGTGTGTTTCTTTCTTTGTCACGGCTTCCAGCTGTTCGGAGTAAGTGTTTTACATGGTGTTCCTGTAATGTCGTTTGTGTTAGCGATATTCTTCTGTGCCGTTGAAGGCTTATCGGTGCGAGAGAAGGCAGACGAGAAGATACATAGCGAACTAAGCAGGGCGGAAAGGCTCGCAAAGCATATCTTAACACGTGATGAATGGATAGAATTGCTCACCGCTGCAATGACGAAGGTACAAGAGAATAACGACAAGGTAAGCCATAGCCCTTGGGGTGCTAAAAGAAAGGAGAATGAAGAATGAGAACAATTAAATATATAGCGGTTCACTGTACCGCAAGCCACCAATCACAAACGATTGAAGGCTTAAAGCAAGAGTTCAAGAGTAAAGGCTGGGTTAATCCAGGCTACCATTATGTGGTATCTCCAGACGGTAAAATCACCCAGCTACTTGAAGAAGAAAAAGTGAGTAACGGTGTAAGAGGTTACAACTCAGTAACTATCAATGTCGCTTATATAGGTGGCATAGACAGAACAGGAAAACCAATAGACAACAGAACAGATGAGCAGAAAGCAAGCCTGCGTTCTCTGCTGAGGATGCTTCATAAGAAGTACCCTACAGCAGTTATTCAAGGACATAGGGACTTTTCTCCAGACTTGAATAAGGATGGCAAAATAACTCCTAACGAATGGATGAAGGTTTGCCCATGCTTTGACGTTAAAACAGAGTACGCTAACTTATAATATCAATAGAGATGGGAAAGAAAGTTTTAATGTTTTTCGTTGGTATTCTCGCTCTGCTTACATTTGCAGGGTGTAGAACGCAAAAGGTTGTGGAGGTAAGGACTATTCACGATAGCATCTTCCAGACACGTGACAGCATTGTGACAAGGTACGTGCAAGATAGTATCTCAGAACGTGAGAAAACGGTTATACTGACCAAGCACGACACTATCAAGGGCACAGATACCGTTTTTGTCACACGTGAATACTATAAGGATAGGTGGCGAGTGCGTACAGATACCATTCAGAAGGTAGTCTATAAATATAAAGAGAATACCGATACTAAAGAGGTTAAAAAAGCACCTAAAGAAAAGAAAAAATGGTATCAGAAAAAGATTTCATTCGTTACCTTCGCTATTGCTGGTGTTGCGTGGTTAATTGGGTATCTATATATTAGGTTAAGACGATAGTTTATAGATGGTGTGGTACAGGAAGAGTATCACACCATCTTATTTTTATCAGTTTTCGTTTTTACGGCGTCCAAATCTTTTCTGTGGTAACTTATATACCTGCAAGATTATCGAGTATTTGACGGAAAGCAACGTCGGCATGCTTTCTCATAATTTTTAGGTAGTTAAAAATTGGTCGGTTGTTCTTTACAGATTGTCCGATACAATACTCTAATACTTCGAGGCTAATACCGAGGTCGAAACCATGCTGAACAAATGATTTACGTGCTGTATAATAGCATACCTTTCGGTAATCTTGTATATCAATATCCTTGGCAAGGCTCTTTATTGAGCGAGTGACATAGGCGAGAAAATTCTTATAAGAGAATTTATAACCGAAATCAAGCCTGCCAGTGTTTCGATTCATCCATTTGCTAATTAGTTCCTTTGCCTCTGGCTGGAGAGTGAAAGAAATACGTTTATCGGATAGTTTCATATTGCGTGACTTATGCCGAGTATATTCAAGAACAGATACACCACGAAAATCTATCTCGAGAAGGTCTATAAGGTTAATACCCCCGAGATAATAGGAGAGCATAAAGATGTCACGAGCGATTCTCTGTTTCTTTAATCGTGGTTGTGCGTCTCTGATAGCTCGCACATCTTCTACTGATATATCAAGCTCACGTTCTGGGTCTGCTGGTCGTTTCCAATATGTAAAGGGGTGTACGCTATAGGTTGCGAGTTGCATTCTTATGGCACGATTAACGATTGTACGGGTCATTGAAAGGGTCATACTGATGTATGTTTGTGACACCCCTTTTCGTTTTAGCCAACGTTCGAACTCTGATATAGTAATAGTACTAATTTCAGAAAGAAAAACATCACCGCCTGTAAATTCAAAGAAGAGCCTCAACGAGTTTTGAAGCATGCCAGCATAAGAGCCACGTCCATCCTCGATGAGTTCCTTCTGATATTGTTCTGATACTTGCTTAAATGTAACTTTTGAGGAATGAGTACGCATCGACTTTAGGAGGTCTCGAAGTTCCTTGCAGGTATAATCTTCTGGAGAGTCAATACGCTCTAATCTCTCTTCATAGTCATTAAGGAGATTACGGAGCTTAATATTAATTTCATGTGCGTTAGGAACTCTCACTACTATTCCGTTATCGAACTCTGAAAGAGCATTAACAGAATAAGGTGTAACGATGTAATGAGTTTCGGATCTGTGACCAATGGAAATACGAATCTTGTATGAACCATTTTTTGATTTTGTGTGCTTGAGCACTGCGAGTTTGATTGTTGCCATTATACTTAATTCTTAAAACGAATAGAAAAAACTTGCTCAGCAGTCCAAATTTGGACGAAATAAGCGTTTTTTTATTCCCGAATAGCGTAACGGCTGGGGAGTTGAAAAAGAAAAAGTACCTAAAAACCAGTGTTATAGGTACTTTTTCAAAAGGTGATTCCGTTGGGGTTCGAACCCAAGACCCACAGCTTAGAAGGCTGTTGCTCTAATCCAACTGAGCTACGGAACCA
>ERZ773214.567-NODE-567-length-23539-cov-3.185701_pt1 | contig 23539 bp, 20 predicted proteins | sample MGYA00511238_ERZ773214 | MGnify/ENA primary metagenome ERZ773214 (study PRJEB29015, sample SAMEA2738157) | human oral metagenome | biome: human oral; feature: human-associated habitat; material: saliva | place: China | collected 2259 ... | reverse complement strand
TTTTGCAAATTTCTTCGCTAAAAAAGGTGATCCAGAAGAAAATATTCTAACTATTTTCAAAACACCAAAGATCTGGGGTGCGCTCGTCGGAGAATTAATCGGAACAATGTTTATCACAATGCTCCTCTTAACTCTCGGCATCTACCAGCCACTTTATGTTCTATTCGGCGTAATTGGTGTAACCCTTGCCGTCTTCACCCTTTCTGGGGCACATTTAAATCCAGCAATCACTGCAGGTATGATGGCAACCCGTCGCGTTTCTGCAATTCGTGGCGTACTATACATGGTCGCTCAGGTTGTTGGTGCTTGGCTTGGTCTAGTCATTGTTAATGCTTTCCGTATGGCTGGCGAAACAAAGGTTGATCTTCCTGCACTAACCGCAGTTGAAGCTTCAAACCTATGGCAATTACTTGCGATTGAATTCTTAGGTGTCTTCACTTTGGCATTCTTCTTCAATCGTGCACAAGAATACAAGTCTCGTCGTAGTGCTTTCACCTACGCTGCAATCATTGGTGGCGGTATGGTGCTTGCGGTACTATTTGCAATCGTAATCTCAAGCAACTTCTTCAAGGTTTCAAACAACTTTATCTTGAACCCAGCAGTTGCGATTATGTATCAGATCTTCCCAACTTCAGCTGAGAATTTTGGTACTTTGATTAGCAAGGTTGGCCTTGAAGTCCTAGTCTTTATCCTAGCTCCGATTGTAGCTGGTGTACTAGCTTTCTTCGTTGGCGACATTGCAACCACCCTTGCAGGCGAAGATGAGTGTGAAAAACACCACCACTGCAAAGATGGACACTGCCACGAAAAATAATTTGTAGTAGATAAAAAATAGTCCGATGGGGCTATTTTTTATTGGTTCGTTTTAGCAATTGATTTTGATTATCCTACTTTTTTATTCTATAGACAAATTAATCTTTAGGGAAAAGTGGAGTTTCTGGAGGAAGAATCTGACCACCTCCGGTAAAGATAGACTCAACTGTTTCTGCAACGGGGAGAAAAGGCTTGAGGTGGTGATTAGCGACTAAAAGCTCTTTAACTAGCTCAGATAGACTTACTCTTGCCTGCTCAGGATCGGTTTTAGCGAGCTGCCACGGCTTCTGTTCTTCGATATGACGATTAACGTCTTGGATCATCCCCCAGGCCTTGTTAATAGCATTGGTAAACTCGAACCGCTCCATTAGTTCAGCGTATTCTGGGGCAAAAGCCGAATTAAAGTCAAGTTTTTCGACGGAATTTTTCTGACAAAGCACCGAGAGGCGCTGGACAAGATTGCCGTAGTCATTGGCTAATTCGTTGCGGTAGGCGTTCTCGAACTTTTCCCACGTAAAATCGGCATCAAGAAAGGTATCGATGTGCTTAGAGAAGAAATAGCGAAAAGCATTGATGCCATGCTTTTCCAAAACTTCGACCGGATCAATACCATTGCCGAGGCTTTTACTAATTTTCTGACCATCCACCTGGATAAAGCCATGAGACAGAATGGTGCGTGGCAGAGGTAGACCTAGCCCTAGGAGGATAGCTGGCCAAAGAATGGCATGAAAACGCAGAATATCTTTACCTACCACCTGAACAGTGGCTGGCCAGTAGTTTGAAATGTCTTGATCTGGATAACCAAGAATTGTGATGTAATTTGTCAATGCATCCATCCAAACATACATCACTTGAGATTCGTCGCCTGGAACTGGAATGCCCCATTTGAGATGAGCGACCGGGCGAGAAATTGAAACGTCAGGAGCATCCTCAAGCAACTTGAGAATTTCATTCTTACGAAATTCTGGGAGGATTTGCATTTTGCCATTCTCGATAGCGGCTTTGATTTCATCTTTAAAATCAGAGACTCGGAAGTAATAATTAGATTCTGTAAGATGTTGATAAGGAGCTTGATGATCCGGACAAGTGCCCTGATTTTCTTCATACTCTTTTTGAGTGACAAAACGTTCACAGCCCTCACAATACCAGCCATCATAACTGGAAGAATAAATATGCTTTTCTAGGCGTTGCCAAATTTTCTGCACACGCTCAATATGAGATGGGTCGGTGGTACGGATAAAGTCGGTATATTTTATATCGAATTTCTGAAGAAAATTCTGAAATTTGGCAGAATTTTGATCAACATATTCCTTAATATCTATCTGCTGTTCCCCAGCCTTTTTCTCAATTTTATTACCATGTTCGTCAGTCCCAGCCTGAAAGCGCACATTTTTACCCTGCATGGTTTGATAGCGAGCATAGATATCAGCAAGCAGATAATCCTCAGCATGCCCAACATGAGGAGCACCGTTAACATACGGGATTGCCGTCGTAATATAAATTTCTTGAGACATGAGATCCTTTGATATTTTTTAAAATTATTTTCTTATTAATTATACTACAAAAAACGTATAGAAAAACTGAGAGGTCGTATTCAGGGCCTCCCAGTTTTTAATTAATTTTAGAGACTACTCAACTGTGGAGCAAGAAAGTCCGGTTTGGTTCTCAGCTAACATGAGGGAGTTTAGATCATGATTCGTGATGGAGCTAAATTCAGATAAGGACTTAAGGTAGTTATCTACATTATTTCCCGAAATAGCTGTCTTTTTCTTTAATTGGTTGAGATTAATTTCAGTTGTAACCTTAATATTATCATCAGATTTAATACCGGCATCAAGAGTGGTCTTTGCAGTAACAGCCTCATTTTCACTATTGTATTGATAAATATAATGCTCAGAAATACCACTAAGGTTATCGTTTTCGAAGGTAAACTGCCTTTCAAAGTTGCCATAAGCGGCACCAACTTCAGAGGATTCATTGGTACTTAGCGGGCGAACACAGGTCAGTATTTTTGTAGAAGCCTTCTCAACCTGATTCTTGCCAGCAGCTTGGGTAGGTTTCTTCTGTGGCTCACTCAAAAACATCAGCGCAAAGATAATCCCAGCAATGACAAGGAGGACGGCAGCGGCAATAATCAAAATCGTGGTGCGATTCAATTTAATCTTTGGTTTATTTTGATTCTTGGCCTGCTTGGCAGCTTCTTCAGCCTGTTTCTTTTCAAAATCAGCATAGGAGATGGCACTACCAATAGAACCGGGAGCCGGAGCGGCCGCCACGAGAGGCTGTTCTTCCTGATCCTCCTGATCATCATCTTCTTTAGCTTCGGTTTGAGCTGTCTGAGAAGCTTGCTCACCGCCGACCATCATGTCGGCGCTGGACTGCATCGAAGCAGAAGTCGTAAATGGGGTGGAGTCTAGAGCTGAATCGTCCTGCTGGCTTTGAACTGGATCAAACATAAGGCCCGGATCAGAGCTAAGACCTGAATTAGATGCGCTAGGAGCAGCAGAGAAAGAAGATACAGAAAGTGTGGGGTCAGTTGGCGCAAGCGAGGAAGGTGAAGTATTTGAGACAGATTCCATAGAGGTGCTTGCCCCAGTAGATGGCTGCAAATCATCCGTAGTGGGTTGATAATTACTTAGTTCGGACATTAAGCTATCTAGTTCTGGCGAGGCGGTAGGAGCTGGAGTAGGAGAAGGGGAGGCCGCAGAAACTGGTGAAGCTGGAGAAGGGGAGGCCACAGAAACTGGCGAAGCTGGAGCGGAAGAGGCGGAAGAGGGGGCGGCAGTATTATTGACTACCGAAGAAGGATTTGTGGGCTGGTTATTGGTTGGTAGAGGATTCTTACTTAATGTATGATCATCATTTTGAGTTTGAGGATGAGGGATTGGATCCATTTTGTTCCTTTGATTAGATAAAATATTAGATAAACACTTATGTTTATCTTAGCATAATTAGCCTATCTCAACAACTTGGACTAGATTTTTTGGGCAAAATCGTAAACTTTTTGCCAATCAGAAAGAGTGAGATCAGCAGGACGATAATTCTCTTCTAGGCCAAGGGCTTGATAGAGCTCTTTAATTTCTTCGCGTGATTTTTGGGTAATATATGGGAGACAAGTAATTAGTTTTTTACGTGGGTTCATAAAACACTGCTTAATAAAACGTAAAACCTCGGTACCCACAATTGGAGCTGGGCGTGGAACTAAAATAACAGAAGCTGAATCAACTTTGGGTGGTGGCGTAAAGAGGCTGCGGTCGACAAAGATTCCTGGCAAAACATCGGCAAAGTTGAGGACGGCTAATGTAAGATAGGTATATTTGCCAACGTCAAAAAGTAAGCGATCGGCGACTTCTTTTTGCATAAGTAAAACAATTTTCTCTGGTGGATTGGAGGCGGAAATTAATTTCTGAATAATTGGGCTGGTGATGTAATAAGGAATGTTGCCAACCGCAACATAGGGCTCTTTAATTTGATTGAGATCGAATTGAAGAAAATCTTGATGAATAACCTGGATATTTTTGCCCGGAAAGGAGTTTGGCAAATTGGTGGCAAGTTTTTCATCATATTCGACAGCCAACACTTTAGGAAAGCGACGAAGCAGAGAGCTAGTGAGAGTACCGAGGCCTGGACCAATTTCAAGACAGAGGGGCTGAGGAGTTTCCGGATCATCAGTATCTATCACTGCACTTTCAGCGATTTCTTCAAGAACTGGTCGGTTTTTGAGCCAGTTTTGTCCAAGGTGTTTTTTATTCTGTAGCATCAGTTCCTCCTAGTACCAGTGGCGTGATTGCCAGAAGCTCCAGGCCTGGCTCCAACCGCCATAGCGCCCAGTAACATATCCAATCATCCAGCGGATTTGAGTGACCGGGTTGGTCTGCCAGTCTGCACCAGCACTAGCCATTTTGGAGCCTGGAAGCGCTTGCGGAATACCATAAGCACCACTGCCAGCATTCGTAGCGTCAAAACGACAGCCTGATTCACGATAGATTAAGGTGAGGGCAACATGAAGATCTGCTTCGGAAACACCAGCGGCACGTGCGTAAGAGGCACAGGCTTCCCATTCGGGGGGAACTGATTTTTTCATGCCAACTGCAGTAATGCGATCGACTGGGTTTTTAACAGTTTCAGAACTGATTAGTTCACGAGAAACTTCTTTACCATTAACAAAATTTACACGGTATACAGAATTCTTACGACCTAATTCCCCAACCTGACGAAGGTTGGTCTGACCAGTAGCAAGTGAAGAGTCGCTAATAGTTTTTTCGGCATAGGGGATATCCTCCTCAATAGTAATAGTACGACCGCCATTACGAGTGAGTTGATAGGTGGTAGCGATGCCTGATTCAAGGATATTTTGACCAGAGATGAGATTAAGTTCATCACCATCATAAATGGTAATACCAGCATCACGGGCAATTTCTTTTGGATCAAGATTGGCAGACATGATGAATTTACTGGTGGTGCCTGCCTTAATGATAACTGGACGAGAACGATAAATATTAATACGAAAACTATCGGAATTAATTTCATCAGTAAGGGCTGGTTCAACGCGATCCGTGTCGTGATATTTGATCTTGGCGCGCTCAAGGGCCTCTTTGACAGTCTTGGCGCTGGTTTTGATGGTAAGAGACTTTGAATCATCATAGAAAGTAACGAAATGACTGTCAGAAACAACGCCATTGTCAGAGCTATTCGATTCAGCATAGGTCGGACGCATGCTAAAAAAGACACCTAGGACTAAGGTTAAGATAAAAACACTGATACTAAAACCACAGAAAAATCTGTAATATAATGATGCTTTTAATTTCATCTTCGTTATTATACCATAACAAGATTTAATACTAAAGAGTGGCACCGTGGGCGACTAATTCGTAGTAATTGACATTGTTCGACCAAAGCATGGATGTGATGAATTAAAAATCATCTGGAAAAGGGTCGATTTCATCGTATTCGATATCATCATTGAATGGGTCAAAAGAGCGAGGATTATTGGACTGGCTGAAATTATGTGAGTTATATGAACTGTATGAGTCATACGGGTTATACGAATTATGGGATTGCGAAGTATTTTGTGAACTATACGGATCGTAGCCCAACTCAATCAGAAAACGTGATGGCATGTTATAACTGCGCTGTCCGTTCGAAAAACGGGAGCCGGCGTAAGTTAAAATAAGTAACTTTCTAGCCCTAGTCATTCCTACATAAGCTAAGCGACGTTCTTCCTCAATTGCCTCTTCATCATCAGAGCGAGAGCTCGGGAAAAGGCCCTCTTCAAGCCCCACTAGGAAGACGGCCGGAAATTCAAGACCCTTAGCAGCATGAATAGTCATGAGAGTGACGAAGTTGGTCGAGGTCTGTTCATCGGCGGAAGACATGAGGCTGGCTTCAGCAAGAAAATCCTCGAGAGCATCAAATTCACTGGCGTTACCAATCATAGTATTGAGGTTTTCGGCTCTTTCGTCACCAGTTGGGGTACCATCTCGAAGAGATTCAACTAAACCAAAATAATGGATAGCCTGCTCTGTGATTTCGGCCGGCTTGAGTGACAGATCAAGATCGCGCAAAAAATTCTGCAGCCTAGCAAAGCTATTTTTGGCTTTACCAGAAAGAGTGTCAGAGAGACCAGTGTCAAGTAAGGCGTTATTTTTCCCTTGTGCGGACTGATCATAGCCTTCGGATTGATTTAAGAAGGTGTGAATTTTTTCAAGGCTGGCTGGACCAATACCGGATAATAAATTGCGACAAATTCGATCAAGACTGATGCGATCATGGAAATTGACAATCAATTTCAGGACCGCCAGAACATCTTTGACTTCCTTGCGATCATAGAAGCGTACTCCACCAATAATCTTGTAGGGGATTTGATGAGAGATTAAGGCTTTTTCAATAGCATAGGACTGCGCATTGGTACGATAAAGGACGGCAAAATCAGAGTAGCTGGTAAAATCTTTAACTAACTCGCCATTTTGCATGGTGGTTTTAGAATTTGCCAGAAGATTGATGATTTTCAGTGCGACATAGTTTGCCTCGGCGGTTTCATCCATCATAGATTCAATTTCAATAGGCTCACCATCGCCAGCAGTAGTAAATAATTCCTTATCCGTGCGAGTTTTATTTTGATTAATGATTTTCTGACTAGCCGTTAAAATATTGCCAGTACTGCGGTAATTTTGCTCCAGCTTAATAGTTTTAGCGCCTGGAAAATCACGCTCAAAATTTAAAATGTTGGTAAAATCTGCACCGCGCCAGGAATAAATCGACTGCCAGTCATCACCGACTACACAGATATTCCTATCTTGGTTAACTAAGGCCTTAACCAAACGATACTGAATCTGATTGGTGTCCTGATACTCATCAATCAAAATATGCTCAAAACGATTTTGCCAGCGTTCACGCACTTCACGATGTTTTTCAAAGAGGTGAGTAACCTCAAGTAGCAGGTCATCAAAATCTAAGGCAAAGGAATCGCGTTTTAGTTTCTCATAGCGAGCGAAGATTTTGGCGGTTTTAACCTGATTCGGATAATATGCCTCTTCTTCAAATTCCTCTGGAGTTTGCCCAATATTCTTACAGTGAGAGATGGTGCCTTGAACAGATTTTGGTCGCAGACTTTTGTCGTCAATTTTGAGATCCTTCATGGCTTGTTTGATAAGAGAGATCTGATCGTCAGTATCGTAGATGACGAAATTCTTATCTAGTCCAGCAGCTTGATGTTCGATACGCAGGATTTTGACGCAGATTCCGTGAAAAGTCCCCATATAGTTCATAAAGCTACGAGGAGGATCAGTGAAGCCGTCAAGATCTGTATCTTGACCCAGCGTGGAGTCAGAAGCAAGGAGGGCAGTATTATCCGCAACGATATCGTCGGAAAGCTGTGGAGTAAGATAGGCGTTTGAACGAGATTGCTGAAGTAGCCTCCATAAGCGCTCGCGCATTTCCCTGGCGGCTTTGTTAGTAAAAGTGACAGCTAGAATACGCTCTCCTGGAATGCCATGAGAAATTAAGTTAGCAATGCGATGTGTTAAGGTTTTAGTCTTACCAGAACCAGCGCCAGCCAAAATCAAAAGTGGCCCAGTTAAAGTTTCTACTGCTTCTTTTTGAGCAGGATTTAGTCCCTCCGTAAAAATATTCATACTTTGATTATATCACTATAAGTTAAGTCAATATTGTGATTAGAGACTGGGGCCTGCAAGAGAAAGGAAATGAAGAAGAAAATCAGGATAAAGCAAAAGGCAAGTAGGCGACCGCCAACACTCGAATAAAAGAAGTAGCCGATAATCAAGAAAATTAGAAAGACGATGATTGGAAGATTGAGGACAAGGAAATGAAGAGCGGAGTTGCTTTGGTAGAGGTTTGTGTTGGCATGACTAATAGAAATTAGCTGGCGATAATAAACCTCAACCATGGGCGAGATAAAGTTTGCAAGAACTTGGGGATGAACTGAGAGACGCTCCTTTGAAAGTAACTGGTCGATTTTAGCAGCCATACTATTGCTAATCTGAGTCTTAATGCTATTAAAATTATCTTGACCAGAAAACCTGAGATCAAGAAAACGATTTAAGTGCGTAATATAGGTTTCTTGGTTAATACTTTGCTCTAGAATTTCCGTAAAATAATCATTGAGATATTTTAACTGCATAAAAACTATGCCCTCCTTAAGATCAGAATCTTGAAGTTGGCTGATTTTTTTATAAAAATCAGTAGTAAATTGCTCAGAGAATTCCTCAGTTTTTGCCTGAGTGCCATAGTATTTTTCCGTCACCTGACGACGAGTACTGGTGACTAGGTTCGAATAGTAGCCCTTCTTGCTGGCAAGATATTTTTTTACATAATTAGCATTCTGTTCGGTCTGATTGATTTGGCAACAAACACCCGCGAATATCGCTGCAATCAAAATAAAGCTGCTAAAGATAAGTTTAGAGATTTTGATTTCAGAAATAAATTCCTCGATATTCTGGAGTTTGAATACCTGTAACATATGTCGATTATAACATAAGCTAGATGCCAGAGACTGGACGAATATCGGCGCCAAGGTGATTGAGGCGCTTGGCAAAGTTCTGATAACCACGATTGATGGAATAGACATTACGTAAAATTGAGACACCAGGAGCGGCTAGCATGGCGATTAGCACTACGACGGCAGGTCGGAGAGCTGGAGGAGCGACAAGCTCTGCAGCGCGCCAGTTGGTTGGGCCTTCGACATAGACGCGGTGAGCATCAAGCAGTTCAATTTTGGCGTTAAGATTTGAAAGATAAGTCGAATAGATAGCACGATTCTCGAAGACCCAGTCATGTATTAGCGTGCGACCAGTAGCCGTGGCAGCGATTACGCTAAAGAAAGGTAGATTATCAATATTGAGACCTGGAAATGGCATTGGATGGATCTTGTCTGTTGGTGCAACGAGATCAGATTTATGAATCGTTAAATCAACGAGACGGGTTTCGCCATTAAAGGAACGATACTCCTCTGAGCGATCAATCCGAGCGTGCATAGTATGAAGTACCTCAAGCTCGATTTCAAGGAACTCGATAGGAGCACGGCTGATAGTGATTTCAGATTTAGTAACGAGGGCAGCAGCGATAAAAGACATTGCTTCGATCGGATCCTCACTAGGATAATAGTCGACATCCTCATCAATTTTTTCAAGGCCCTCAATTTCAAGAGTAGTTGAGCCGATTCCTTCAATTTTGACCCCAAGTTTTTGTAAGAAGAAACAGACATCCTGCACCATATAATTCGGAGAGGCACCAATGATAGTGGTCTTACCAGGATAGAGAGCGGCGGCCATGAGAACGTTTTCAGTTACAGTGTCACCACGCTCAATCAGAACAATGCGTTTATTTATCTCGCTTTGGAGTTCAGCCTGATTCACAGTTGCTTCATAAAAGCCAGCATTACATTTAGCATCGACTTCAAGACCAAAAGCAGAAAGGGCTTTGAGGTGCGGATCGACAGTACGAGTGCCTAGAGAACAGCCACCAGCATAAGGTAACTTAAAATTTTGGTAGCGATGAAGGAGAGGGCCTAGAAACATGATGATGGAGCGGGTTTTACGAGCGGCATCAAGATCCAATTCATCCATTTTTAATTCGCGTGGTGTGATAATTTCAAGATCACGACGACGGTTGAACCAGCGGCACTTTACGCCAATTGACTCGAGAACTTCAATAATACGAAAAACTTCTTCGATGCGAGCGACGTGATGGAGTACGGTGCGACCACGGTTTAATAGGCTGGCGCAAAGCAAACCAACAGCAGCATTTTTGGAGGTATTGATAGTGATGGTACCACTCAAGGTGCGACCACCATTAACCCGAAAAGATTGGGATGAGGAGTCATTAATAGAGAGGATCTGACCGCCGAGAGCTGAAGAGACCTTCTTGATCATTTCAAGCGAGGTGTTCTGATCACCTTTTTCTATGCGGTGGATAGCAGATTGTGAGGTGCCAATCATATTCGCGAGTTGAGCCTGAGTCAGACCCTTTTCGCGACGCATATTTGAAACAACTAGACCAATTTCCTCTTGGTATGTGCGTGGTTTTGCCATAATTCTCCTTTGTAAAATATTCTTGTGGTGATATTTTTCGATGCCGATAATAGCAAGTTGGGGTTTAATTTATTTCTGCTTAGCTTGATAGCCAGTGACGACATTATTGGCGTGGACCCAACCTTCGACAGAGCCACCGTCGAGATACTCACCAGTGGTGGGGGCGACACGCATAATACCGCCTTCCTTAATATATTCGTCGATTGGATCGGTTACTAGATATTCCTGATCGAGAGGACCGAAGTCATGAGACTTGACATAATTAACCACACGTCGCAGAAGATCGCGAGACATAATGTATTTACTAACATTAATCATATTTGAAGGAGCTTCCTCTACGCTTGGTTTTTCAACAACATCAACAAGCTTGCCATCTTGGACACTGAGAACACCATATTTGTCGACTTTTTCGCGAGGAATTTCAACGCCTAGAATAGCCGACTCATTCTCACTTTGTAGTGAATGAATAAGAGATTCGGCGGCAGATTCACCGTCTGGATTCCAGATAAAATCGTCACCCATGAAGACGAGGACTGGCTCATCAAGATTATATTCCTCGACAACTAAGGCGATAGGAACTGCAGTACCATAACGACCGGCTGGATCTTGAGTGGTGTAGTGAATTTTGACGTGATCTGGAAGAGTCTTTGCAAGAGCTAGACGATCAGCCTTACCACGTTCGACAAGATAGTCATTTAGAGCTAGATTATCGCGGTAGAATTCCTGAACCTGACAGGGCTCAACATTACTGATGACCATATAGATATCGGTAATACCAGCTTTGATTAACTCTTGTACCGAATAATCGACAAGAGGTCGGTTACCGACAGGAAGCATTGATTTTTCAATAATTTTTGTAATTGGAAGGCGGCGAGTACCCCATCCAGCTACTGGAATGATTGCTTTCGTAATCTTTTGCATAATAGCTCCTTTATTCCCACCAAAAAAATTGTCTTTTTTCTTTGCTGATTATATCACATAATGAATATTTTGCTAGAATTTTTATAGCTTTTATACTCAGCAGAAGCTAGATTAGAGGTTGGCGCCAGGAATCTGGAAGGTCAGAAATACCAAAAAGCTTAGCAATGGTTGGGGCCACATTGGATAATCCAGTATCCGCGAGCTGCTGTGGCTGATATTTTTTTCGATTTTCGGTATTGTCATAGAACCAGCATGGAACAGGGTTAAGAGTATGCGATGTCTTTGGCTTTTGAGTAATTGGATCAAAAACTTCCTCGGCGTTACCGTGATCAGCGGTGATAATCATCATGCCACCGAGTTCGTCAACTTTTTTGGCGAGACGAGATAACTGGATGTCGATTGCCTCCATAGCAGCAATAGTAGGTTCAAGCTCACCAAAGTGCCCGACCATATCACCACCCGCATAATTAATACGGATAAATTGGTATTTAGGCTTGCCTGATTCATCGGTTTCAGACATTTTATCTAAAACTTCGTCAGTAATTTCAGCTGCTTTCATCCATGGACGTTCGTTGAATGGCCTGGTATCGGATTTAATTTCGAGAAAATCTTCGCCTGGTGCTTTATCGTAGCTATTACCATTAAAATAATAGGTGATGTGTCCAAATTTAACAGTTTCGGCGACGGCAAGCTGATTTATATGATTTGCAGCAAGAAGTTGGTTGAGCGGATTTTTAATAGTTATTGGGGTAACTAGGCAATGCTCTGGAAGATGAAGGTCGGAATCATATTCGGTCATGCCAGCAAAGAAAACATTGAGGGGGCGATTATTTTCGGTGCCGCGGTCAAAATCATGGAAGTCTTGCTCGGTGAAGGCTTTGGCAGTTTCGATGGCGCGGTCAGCACGGAAGCTGTAGAAAATAAAACTGTCGCCATCTTTAACTAGACCAACTGGACGATTTTTATCAGGTTGACCATCTGAATTTGCTTCTGTGATAACAAAACTTGGAAAATATTGATCTTGCAAATTTGGATCTTTCGAGCGATTTTCTTTAATGGCTTGCATGGCAGAGGTAAAATATTGGTCAGCTCTACCATAGACCATGGCATCCCAACCAGTTTTAACAATACTCCAATCAGCCTCATAGCGGTCGGCCAAAAAAAGCATACGTCCGCCACCACAGGCGATTTGATAATCAAGAGGTAGATCTGAGATGGATTTTAGTTCAGCTATTTTATCTTCGAGAAGCTGGATGTAGTGGTCTGCAGATTGAGGCGGAACGTCACGACCGTCTAAGATAAGATGGATGCGAACTTTTATTATTCCTTCTTTTTGCGCCTGCTCTAGCATTTTAAAAAGCTGAAAGATTGAACTATGAACACCACCATCAGAGAAGATGCCAGAAAAATGTAGGGTGGAGTGATTTTGCTTGACATTGCCGATAGCGCCGCGCCAGGCTTCGGTTTGCCAAATAGCGCCAGTATTAAAATCATCCTCGATTTTAGCAATACCCTGCTTGATAATTTGACCGGCACCAAGAGCGTTATGTCCAACTTCAGAGTTGCCCATCTGTCCTTTTAGGATACCGACAGCTTCACCAGAAGCCTTGAGGGAGACCCAAGGATATTTATCAAAAAGCTGATCAATGAACTCAGAATGAGATTGCACGACGGCATTTCCATATTCGTCATTTCTGAGGCCGACGCCATCAAGTACAGCTAAAACAATTGGTCCATCATAATGTAGATTATTCATGATTTTAGTATAGCATAAGAGGGTTAAGGTAGAGGATTCTGGATAGTACTAGCGGTTTTAATAGATTGTTGAGGTGACTAAAATTTTAGAACGTCACAGTTATTGACGTCGATACCGATATTTTGATATAGCTCCGCGTGATTGGCTGAGACAATATCTTGTGGGTTAAAGCCAAGCTTACTAGTGATATCATAGATATCTTCTTCTTTTTCAACCTCAATTTCTAGTAAATATCCGAGTTTTGGCCAGTGGTCGATGGAGAGCTTGGCGCCATGATATTCATATTCATCACGGGTATTTTCTTGATAAGAACGGTGTTTAATGCCGGTTTTTTCTAAGATCTCTAAAGTAGTCTCAAAATCAGAGACCTCAATCTCCCACTCTTCAGTGCCAGAGAATGAATCATTGCTAAGTTCTTTAAAGGTGAGAGTGGTTTTATTACCATCAGTACGTAGGCGCAACCAACGATGAGGAGCGCCTATGGTTGGATCAAAAACGTAACGCCGAAAATTATAGAAGCCAAGTGGTTTAGCGCCAATGGCAAGAAGTTTAGCTTTTACTTCCTCTGGATTAATATTTGGGATTCTACCTTCAATTTCAATGGCCATATTTTCCTCTTTCATTTACAATGCTATTCTAATTTTACTCTATTTTTATTTTATTTATAATTCTTTCATCTTATGAAATAAACGATGTGAAAGAGTGCGATAAATATCTCTCAACCCATGCGGTGTGCTATAATCTGTACAGGCCCGAGTGGCGAAACTGGCAGACGCGCTAGCTTCAGGTGCTAGTCTAGTTCCTAGGTGCAGGTTCAAGTCCTGTCTCGGGCACCAAAAATCATTTAAACGGTTCCGTGCTATTAAGTTGAACGGCTCTCTATATCTGATAGTGAGCCGATTTTTGTATCCGACAGAGTTTTTGATAGAGTTTTTCTCATCGATTGAATTTTTACGAATGTTGACAAGGTTGTATTTACTCATTAATTTTTCTCATTAAAAAGATCAAGGTATTTATGGTAGGCCCATTTTTGTGCATAAACATTATCGCCTTTTTTGACTGGTTCGAGTATTCCAAGTTTCTCCATCCTTTCGATTGCTTTATAGCAACCTCGCTCGGTATATCCAGTCCATTTTTTAATGTCTCCGATACCTACGATAGGCATTTTGTATAGTTCTATCAATATCTTTTGGCTCACTTCAGAGGCTACTCGATTTAGCCTCTGGATTTTCATCATATCATCTTCTCGTAGTTTCGTAATTTCGGCGCAAGTTTTGATCGAAGAGTTTGCCGTTTCCGCTACACCGTCCAAAAAGAACTCAACCCATTGCTCAATTTTTCCATCGTGATAACCATCGAGCATTTCATAGTAATATTTTTGATGTTTCTTAAAATATGACGAAAGATAGAGAATCGGCATCTCCAATAATCTTCTATCCCATAAGAACATGGTAATAAGCATACGTCCAGTACGACCATTTCCATCATTAAACGGGTGAATCGTTTCAAATTGTGCATGAATTAGGGCAGCCTTAATTAGTGGTAGATAAGAATCATCAGTATTAATAAATTTTTCTAAGTCTGATAACGCATTTTTCATATCTAGTACAGCCGGTGGCACATACTTAGCATTAGCGGGACTCGTCCCTGATATCCAGTTTTGGCTGGTACGAAACTCTCCAGGATACGAAAGTTGCGTGGAGCGGGCACCGGTCATTAATTTTTCATGTAGTTCGCGAATAAAACGTAGATTGAACACAAAATTCGGCATGCGATCTAGGCCGTAGTTCAATGCATCTATGTAGTGAAGAATGTCGTCGACGTCCTGAGGAAGATTATTACTCGGTTCGACGTTCTCTTTTTCGATAGAATCTTCCATAGATGCGTTTGTTCCCTCGATTTGGCTTGATGAGGAAGCGTCCTTACGAATAAACATTCTAAGGAACTGATCTTTATCTGGCAGTAGTTCTGTAATGCCGTCAAGTTTACCGAGTAGACGAATAGCCTCGGTGTGTTTATTTATGATTTTGTTGGAAAACTGAATTTTATCTTCCGGAGGAAAAGGCATCGGAGTAAAAGCTTTATAGCCTTCTAGTTGAGTGACATATTGTCCGATTATTATTTTGTTCATATTACCTTTCCGATACGAACGTTTTGCTAGAATAGGTTCATATCTGTTATCCTAACTTTAACATGCTAACTCCTTTAATGTCAATAGATATATGAACGATTTTGATATTTTTGTTCTTATATTTTGAGAAATATGAACGTTTTTAAATGTAAGGTTTTCGGCTAAAAAGTTTACAATGATTTTTAGGTCGTTACAAATCGCATTAAAATCGTCGAGAACATTAATAATATAATTAGGTCTCATTGCTAATTATTCTATTCGTCTATAATTGAAACGTTTAAGTTCTGACGATATATCGTTATAAGTCTTACCAGCCAATAACGCACCAGCAATAAATTCTTCCTGAGTTACATCAGCCAACGCTAAACCAGGCATTTTAAAAACTGATTTCTCTTGTACTGTGTTAAACTCAAAGTCCATTAATACAAGACCTTTTAGGTCCTCAACAAACACATCTATTTCTGCCATCTTGCCTTCAATTTCTATATTATATCTGTCCTTTACTACTCGCTTTTTACTACAACTCGACATAGCAATAAATTCGTCTTTTGTAAGCGGTATTGTTTGCTCAATTTGTTCGGAGGCATTGCCCTCTGCGACGGGCATTTTTTTAGTTATTTCGTATCTCTCGCCTTTTTGACGCAATCTAAGATGTGAATGCTCCGGTGTATCTGGGATATAGATATCAGTTATACGTGTGGGTTTTACCGTCTTAATGTCGTCTGGTAATTCTTTCGCTAAGAACGTTAGCTCTAGCTCTAGCTCTAGCTCTAATTCTTGGCTCATTTCTCTCCTTTTTATTAAATACCTTTATTTTTCAAAATATAATCACAAACTTTTTTTGAAACCAGCGATATATTTATCAATAATATTAGATTAATTTGGAAAAGTTCTTATTTTTTGCTTCAATCAATAGCTTTGATACATAAACTGATTTTAAATTTTTATATTTTTTGCGATCAAAATTAGCCTCTTTTGCAAATACGCATTTCTTATTTAAATACTCTTGTGCTTTTTTAGGATTATTCCGCAGAAAATCGCGTAAGACAATAAAATCTTTATAGGACTCTTCTTCGACTGGACAAATATGAATATGAAAATCACCATCACCCGTTTCTTCTTTAGTGCTTGCTAAGAAAATTCGATCCTCATGATTATCGGATCCCTCGAAATATCCATTTTTTGTTAAAATATTTTTTACAGAAATCATATCTTTGCGTTTTGGGACTCCGATAAGAATATCGATTATATTTTTGCCACCAATAAAAACGGCACTACTACCGACGTGTTCAATTTTTATATCAATAGGCAAAAGTTTAGACAAGCGACATTTCTCTTGTGCAAAACGCTCGATAAGTTTTGAGGAATATTCTTTTACGATAACAGACATTAATTAATATTGTACCACTCTCTGATATAAAGTATCGCATTCGTCCAGCGCCGGCTTATCAATTATGCCAATCTGATATGGAAACTGGATTTTTGAGCTACTGGAAGATTTAGCCAAAAAACTGTGCTAAAATAGATTCCAACGACACCGCGAAGTCGTGCTACAAGATATTATAGAAGAACACAGAACATAATAGAATGCAATCTGTGTTTATTTTTTTGTTAATAATGGAGGTAAATTGATGAATAAGAAAATTTATAAAAGTATGATGAGAAATAAATTAGATTATAAGAATGTGGAAGGATATATTTTAGATACACAACAGATCTCTTGCATCGAAAATAATTCGATGAATACTCTCGTAATAGCAGGAGCGGGAACCGGTAAAACTACTACAATTATTGGGAAAATAAAGTGGATTTTAGCAAAATGGAAAGCTGAGAATATTAGTAAACCACCGCCTCAAATTTTGGTAGTGTCATTTACTCATGCCTCCCGCAATGAGCTGGAAGAACGTATCTTGGCTGAAATTCTATGCGATGATTCAATATTTAAAATATATCACCCGAAGGATTTTCTTGAGGTGGAGACTTTTCATAGTTTGGCCCTCAAAATAGTAAAAACGACAAAACACGACTCTAGGCTTGAAGAATCTGGCTTTGAATCGTTTTTAAAATTATCGTACTCTAACTTGTCGGAAGAAAAAATTAATGACATAGATCATCTATACTCATTAATGCGTAACTATCAGGTCAATTTTGCAGAAATTAGCGAGGGGATACAAAAGAGGTTTCGTCATTTTTGGCAAGAGGAAGATTTAAAACAAAATCTTGCCCAATTAGAGGAATTAGAGAATCTTGTTAGTCAATATGAAGGGTATCTGAAGAAAAATCACAGTATTGATTTTGCTGGACTCCTGGAAGAAGCCATAAATTACACTGATCCCATATATGCCTACGATTACGTAATTATAGATGAATATCAAGATATATCACCACTAGAATATTTATTAATAAAGAGATTGCGTGAGATTCGCTGTTTCAAGTTGTTTTGCGTGGGGGACGACTGGCAAACAATTTACCAGTTTGCGGGAAGTGAGATTAGCTTAATTTTAAATTTTGAAAAATGCTGGGGAGAGACTCATGTTTTCAAAATTGAACGGACCTATCGTTTTCCGGAAAAACTGGCGGAATTATCAGGGAGCTTTATCATGCAAAACAGCGCGCAACTGGTGAAGCAAATTCGTGGAAAAAGACTAGACGAGCCAGACCAGATTGTCGAAATTAACGGACCATCCGAAAGGATTGATCTTAATGCCCTATATTACTTTCTTTTGAATTTGCCAGAGCGTGCAAAAATCTTCTTGATCGGCAGATATAATTTTGATATCCGAAAAATATCACACTGTGAATATTTAACCTTTACGAAACATGAGGACAAACTCCAGATTATCATGCGTGAGCGACCAGATCTTGAGATTAGTTTCTTAAGCGCGCATAAATCTAAGGGATTGCAGGCAGATTATGTATTTATCATAAATTGCCGAGATGCAACTCTAGGTTTTCCGAGTCGAGTGGAAGAAGATAAATTGGCGGGTCTCGTACGTGAGTTAGCTATACATAATCTTTCTCAAGATAAAAATCCAAAAAAGAAGTCTCGATTTTTCAGTGATTTCTTGCTAGAGAGAAGGCTTAGCGACTCAGACTTTGCATTTTCAGAAGAAAGGAGGTTATTTTATGTAGCAATGACACGTGCACGGAAAAAAGTTTTATTTCTCACAGTAAAGGACAAAGAGTCGCCATTCATCTTAGAGCTACGCGAGAGCAGCAACTTAAAGACCTATTATCTGGATTAGTGAATTATTTATCACTAGAATCTTTAGGACCAAAAGTATTCTGGACGCGACGCTTAGCTTCTTTTTGAGCTTTCTCAACCTGAGAAAGTGCGGAGCGCGCAATCTTGCGGCTGAGACGTGAAGCCTTCTTGTAATAATTAATACTGAATTTTTTGATTTCAGCTGTTAAGTCAATTGTGCCACCGGTCATGCGATCGGTAACATTGGCGATGGCGATGGTGGAGAAGATGATATCCGCAATAAAGATAATAGCTAGGATGATGGCGACAACGAGAAGAATAAGAGGAGAAAAATATGCGAGAAAGTTAGTAAAAATTGGCTGAATTAGATGAAGAATGGCAATACCACCAACCCCAAACCCAATGGAGGTTTCAAGCGAGATACGACCGTTAAGATGCAGAAGTGAACCGGTAGTATAATCCCACCAGCGAACGTGGTAGATTTTCTCAAGCACAACCGAGGTGACGTATTCTATAACATCACAGAGGATGACCATCGTGAAAAATGTGGCCGGCCAGGACAAATTGAGTGGCGCAAGAAATAGCACACAAAGTAATGAACCGACACCATAGATTGGACAGATTGGACCAAAAAGGAAGCCGCGGTTCTCTAGCCGGCGCTTCGTGATTAATGTCCAGATACATTCAACTATCCAGCCGCCAAATGAATATAGAATGAAGAGGAGAAAAAGATAGGCAAGAAGTTCGGGGAGTGGACGTTCGGCGACGATGCCTAAGGATTTAAAAAACATTAGGCTTATTATACTCTAAACCGTGCTTCGAGTACAGACAAAAACAATAAGCTCCTAGCGGAGCTTATTGGTAGCCTGGATATTGCTAAAAATACTGAACCTTTATTGAAGGCCTGGATATTGCTAAAAATACTAAATCTTATTGGTAGCCTGGATATTGCTAAGAATGCTAAACCTTATTGATGACCGGGATAACGATTGGAGTATGGCTAGTAGCGTCAAAGAGAATACGGGTGATATCTTCTTTGATTTCATCTTTTAAGACCTTTAGTTCTGGGTCGGAAGAGATGGACTTCTCAGTTTTGACGCGGAGATAGTGGCGGATTTTACCAATTAATTCTTCAGAATTATCAAGATAAATGAAGGCACGAGAGACAATGTCCGGGGTCTTAATGAGGCGACCGGTTTTCTTGCTAAGGGTTAGGACAATCATAAAGATACCTTCGCGAGAGATATGAATACGGTCTTTTACAACAGCTTCATGGACCGGCTTATCGGCATCATCGTAAAGTTTATTACCAACATGAATGCGGCCATTTTTGCGAATGGTGTGATCTGGCATCAACTCAACAATGTCACCATCATCAGCAATGAGAATATTCTCGTGTGGAATACCAACTACATTTTCTGCCATTTCAGCATTATGCTCCATCATGAAGAATTCACCGTGGTATGGCATATAATTCTTTGGCTGCAGGCGAGTGACAAAATCGACGTGATCTTCGTAATATGCGTGGCCTGAAAGGTGAAGTGGACCGATGTTAGTGAGGTGGGTTTTGCCGTTTTGAATAACCTGGGCACCCTCACGCAAGAGTCCGTCAACAGTATTAACGACGTGTGGCTCGTTACCTGGGATTGGATTTGAACTGAAGACGATAGTGTCGGAGGCCTTAATCTTGATGTACTTATGTGCACCACTGACCATGCGATTAAGCACGGCGTTGAGTTCACCCTGGGAACCGGTACAGACGATGGTGATTTTATCGTCAGGAAGCTTAATAATATCCTCCATCTTCATTACGGTATCTTTTGGCACCTTGATACATTTAGCGCGGAGTGCGACCTCGATATTATTAATCATCGAGAAACCAGCAAAGGCAACTTTGCGTCCACGCTGATAGGCCTGCTCGAGAATCATGCCAATACGGTTAATCTGTGAAGAAAAGCAGGAGATAATCACACGGCCATTGGCGTAATGGTCCATTACCTTACCAATATTGTCACCAACGTCATATTCAGAGTGAGGATGATGGCCCGGTGAGTCAATGTTGGTAGACTCGTTGAGCATCAAGGTGATTCCCTCGTTTTTGACGATTTCATCAATACGCTCGAAGTCGGTCTGTTTTTCGATTGGGTTAGCTTCGGCGCGCCAGTCACCTGAGAAGTAAATGACGCCATTTGGGGTGCGGATGATGATGGCACAGTTACCCGGAATGGAGTGAAGAGTATGAATAAACTCAACGCTTAGATGTTCGGAAACCTGAAGTTTTTCGTGTTTAAATGGATCAACAACCTGATAATTCATGTCTGGGACATCTTCAAGCTCACTCATCTGCTTTTTGATCATACCGATGGTAAAATCTGTGGCATAGATTGGAGTGAGTGGATTGAATTTTGGAAGTAGATGACGGCAGGCACCGATGTGGTCAAGGTGGGCATGCGTAAAGAGGATCGCCTTTACCTTATCCATATTATCTTCGAGATATTTAATATCTGGAACCATGTAGTTGACGCCAGGGTAATCTTCACTGGCGAAAAGAACACCCATGTCGATAACGATAATTTCACCTTTGTACTCGATGGCGGTCATGTTTTTACCAATACCAAATTCACCAACACCACCGATTGGAATAATACGAACGGCTTCATGATCAGGACGAGCAGATTTGAGCTGCGCGTTAGTAACCTGGGCACCGTTATAACCATTGAAACGGGATTTATTAACTGGGATACCGATGATGTGCTGAGTGGCCTGAGCATTTACGTCCTGGGAAAGCATACGCTGGTGATGAACCATGTCGCCGCGTCTAGTAGAGACAGAAAGATTAACCTTGCGTTCTTCAGCTTCAGTACTTTTTGTATTTTTGGCAACCTTTGGAGCTTTGGCTTTTGGGGCTTTTTTATTCTTGGACTGATCGGCAGTTTTATTTGCGCGAGCATCGGAATTATCGCCAGAGAAATTGTTTTTTCTCTTTGAACGAGCCGCATAGTCCTTGCCGCCTGGCTTGAAGTTACTGTTGAAATTACGCTTCTGGGCCTGTTCAAAAATTACTGCTGCACCAGTCTCAACAGGAGCAGGAGTTTCGGCAAGTTTCGCACGATTCTGATTTTCTTCGAAACGGCGTTTGATTTCTGGCAAGCGCTCAGCCTGCATCTTCATGAGTCTGGCACGTCTTTCTTGTTCTTGTTTATTCATGATTTCCTTTTTTAAATAATAAGATCTACAAAGTTTGCAAACAAAAAGATTTTCGCTTGAATTCTGTTCTGTTTGAAAATAAGTAAGATTAACTAGTTAGTATTATAGCAAATTATGAATACTTTGACAAGAATATACCAGCGTATCATCTGTTTTTATGGGATATTACGGCCAATTTAAGAAAATAAAATCGCTCGAGATTGCCGTTTTTGCCAGCAAGGGTATTGTCGCGTTTATTCACAATCAAGAAGCCGTTATTTTTGAGCCAAGCTTCAAAATCTTTGATGATGTCGCGACGAATAGTTTCGTTTTTGACAATACCATTCTTCAGTTGAAATGGCCTGGCTTCAAATTGAGGCTTTAGCATGACAAGAAAATCTGTCTGAGGGGAGGCAAGCTGTTTTTTAGCATGAAGCAATACCTGCTTTAGGGAGATGAATGAGACGTCGGCAAGGATAGTATCGATTCTTGTATCTATTTTAGATTCATTTTCATTATTTTCATCTTGATCCCTCGATAACGAACTACGAGTCACGGAAAAAATATCCGTCTTTTCTCGTAAATCGATACGCGGATCAAAACGAAGGGGTGCTTTCATCTGTTTAGTACCTTTTTCGATAGCAATGACTTTCTTGGCACCACGAAGCAGAGCGTATTCGGTGAAGCCACCTGTACTGGAGCCTATATCGAGCACGGTTTTACCACGAAAATCATAAGAAAAAGCCTGCGCCGCCCCCGCAAGCTTATTTTCTGCGCGTGACACTGGCATACTAGTATGTACAGTTTGCATACTAGCATGCGATTTTAAATCTCGATCACGCGATGAACGCATTTTATTTCTGGCGTTCTCGGTAGGCATAAGTTTCCGTATCAACAGAAATTACATCACCAGTCTTAATAAAGGCTGGGACTTTAACTACGACACCAGTTTCAAGGGTAGCATCTTTCATGACTGAAGTAGAAGTATCACCCTTAACAGCGTTTTCAGTATAGGTAACCTCGAGCCAAAGATTCTTTGGAAGAGTGAGGTTGATGGCGGAACCGTTGTAGAACTGGATTTCCATCTCATCACCATCTTTCATGAAGTCTTTGGAATCACCGACAAGGTCGTTTGATAGTTCATACTGTTCAAAAGTTGAAGGGTCCATAAAATAGAACTTATCTTCATCCTTGTAGAGATACTGAACTTTTTTGGTGGTAACTTCGGCTGGTTCGATTTTTTCCTGACCCTTGAAAGTCTTTGGAATTAATGCACCAGTGATTAAGTTTTTGACACGTACATTGACGATGGATCCACCACGTCCCATAACTTTTTGGGAATATTCAATAACCTTGTATGGCTGACCATCAAGAGTAATTAGCGTATTTTTCTTTAAATCGGTTGGTCCGTACATAATTCTCCTTTTTAGTTATTTGAAACAAATGGTAGGAGGGCTAGGTGACGGGCACGCTTAACAGCGACAGCTAATTGGCGTTGTTGCTTAGCAGATAAACCAGTCTTAGCGATTGGCTCGATACGACCGTAAACATCGATGTAGCGTTGCATGGTTTTGATATCTTTATAATCGAAATAAAGATTTGGATCGTTCTTGATTCTTCTCATTTTTTCTCTCTTTTCTCGCTTTAATTATTAGAATGGTACTTCACTAAGGTCGATTTCGCCGTCTGGAATATCATCTGGAATAGAATCTGGCATAGCCTGACTGTAACTACTGGTGGTAGATTCTTGTGATCTGCTACCGAGAAGATTAAAGTCTTCCATAACGATTTCCACCGCGGAACGCTTGGCACCGGTCTTATCTTCATAAGTACGTTGCGACAAGCGGCCTGAGACCATGATTGGTGTACCTTTTTTTGCATATTGAGCAATCACATTGCCTGGTTTGCCCCAAGCAGAAACTTCGATGTAAGAAACTTGTTCTTTTTTCTCACCGTTTTGTACGTAATTGTAATTTACT
>ERZ773214.558-NODE-558-length-23649-cov-5.350979_pt1 | contig 23649 bp, 18 predicted proteins | sample MGYA00511238_ERZ773214 | MGnify/ENA primary metagenome ERZ773214 (study PRJEB29015, sample SAMEA2738157) | human oral metagenome | biome: human oral; feature: human-associated habitat; material: saliva | place: China | collected 2259 ... | reverse complement strand
AGAATGATTGGCAACGAATAGATGGCAAATGGTATTACTTTGATGGACGCGGATACATCACGCATAGCAAATGGGAGCGTATAAAGGATTATTGGTACTATTTCAACACTAGCGGTCATATGACCGAAAATACCTGGAAGATGATTGGCGACAAGTGGTACTACTTCGACAACAAAGGTCATATGCTATTAAATCAATGGGTCGGCGACTACTACGTCGGTAAAGATGGCGATATGTTAAAGAATACCGTCACGCCAGACAATTACGTAGTTGGAAGCGACGGAAAGTGGGACAAGAGGTTTTCAAGAGAATTAGCAGAAAAAGCTAAAAACCGATTCAACACCCAATATTTAAATCTATACTATTCCGACCACTCAAAATATGCAGAAGCTTACGATATTACCTTCGGAAATAGAGGAGAATACAATACCGCACTCCAATTAATCGAGATAATTTACCCAGAATACAACGCTGTAGATAACGCGAAAAGGGCAATAAAAAACATGATAGGCAAGATGGACAATGATAATAATCCTTACGATTGGATGTCCAAGGACTTGTCAATACGCACCCTTACTGCGTGGCATGTTGATACTAATAACCACAGTAGCTACATGTTCTCACAAGAAGAAGTTAAAAAAGCATTTGACGAGCTGAGTCACGAGATTAACTTGCCTAAGGTCTTCCAAAGACAGGCTATAAAAGCTCTGAAGATGATAGATTCCTCTATGCACACATCAAAGACGCAATATGAAAGATATCTTTCTGAGCACGGCTTTACCAAGGAAGAAATTGACAATGCCTTTAATACAGTAAAAATTGACTTTGCATATAACGCCCAACTAAAAGCCACTACCAACTGCACAACATGTTCAGATTCAAAAGAAAGTACTATACAACGCTTAGTAAAAGGTTACGGTTTCACCAGAAAAGAAGCAGAAGAAGGAGTTAATCGCCTGAACTATGACTTTAAAATCAATCTACGCAATTTTATTGAGGGAAATTTCACAACCACCAATGCTACCTGGGCGGGATCAATTTCAAAGGAATTCATAGTAGATCATACAGTAAGAAATCTTCTATTTGAAGAATCAGAAGTTCGAGAAGTGCTAGCAGAATACAATATCAATTACACTGAGCGAGCACGACTACGAGCTATAGACATTCTGAAAAATGGAAAATATAGTAGAAGTAACTTGATAAAAACTCTTACCAACTATTGGAAGTTCACTGAAGAAGAAGCTGCCAACGCTGTTAAGGATTTAAAGCACGAAAATCTGATAGATTAATTCAGTCTTTTAGCGCAAAGAACGACTCAGTTTAAAACCGCTGAGTCGTTCTTATTTAATTCCGCCACTCTTTCAGTAGCCGCCGCCAATCTTCAATCGCCAAATCCTCAGCGCGAACATCTGGTGAAATTCCTGCATTTTTCAGAAATTCTTCCGCCACACTCTTATTAATCCCCAGTCCACCGCTCAAGCTAGAGCGCAACTTCTTACGCTTTGCAGAAAATCCAGCCTTAACAATGCGGAAAAAATCCCTCTGATCTTCTGGAGTAATTAGCGGATTATTACGAGTTCTCAAAATCACAACCTGCGAGTCAACTTTTGGTGGTGGCGTAAAAAACTGCCTAGGAACTTCAATATCCAGCTCCGCTTCGGCAAAAATCTGAACGCTCACAGACAGAACACTCATATTCCCAGCCTCTGCCGCAATTCTCTCGGCAACTTCTTTTTGTACCAATAGCACCGCAATGCTCGGCTTATTTTCCGCAGTCATCAATTTTTCAACAATTTTGCTGGTGATGTAATATGGGACATTAGCTACAACTTTGTAATTTTTTGGCAATTGATTCAGATCAAATTGTAATATATCTTGATTCACGACAGTTAATTTTTTCCCAGGAAATTGCCCTGGTAGTTTTCGCGCCAAATCCGCGTCAAACTCTACAGCGGTCACAGAATTAGCCCTAGCCAACAAGCGACTAGTCAAAGTACCCAGCCCCGGGCCGATCTCCAGCACAACATCATCACCCGTCAATTCGGCCGCTTCAGCAATATCCGCCAAAATCTCCGGATCCTTCAGCCAGTGCTGTCCAAGCGATTTTTTTGGTCCACGAGAAGAAACCATTTAGCGCCCATCTCCATTCGTCCAGTCAGTCGCCAAGTCGAATCCGTGCGGATGCTTGGCTGCAAATCCACCGGTATCGTAAACCTTGCCCGGACCCATACTAGTCTCAACCACCGAACATCGCGGATAATTACCATAATTAGCCGCCACCAAAATATAACCATCTTTATCAACCTTCGCGCCATCCGCCCGCACTGTATAAGTACCGCCGCTACCACAAGCTTTTATCACAATATTCATCGGCAAATCATAATACGTCTCGCGATGCGCCACGCCCTTAGAATCGGTAAATATCTGCGCGCCCTTACTTTTCGTCAATGGATTTTTAGGCTTCGTACCAATTATTTCAATCTGCTTCTTTGGCTGCTTTGTGATTTCGCTAGCAACTTCCTTACGACTAATCTCGCGCTCATTTTCTACCTCAACCTGATAAGTCACCTTCCGCACACCTTTTTCCCCAAGCTGCTTAACACTCTTAAATCCAATAGGCTGAGAATCGTCCTTAATCTGCTCAATCTCAAAATTAACATCAATTTCTTCGGTAATCGTTCGCTGTTTTGATCGCTCAATCTTCATTACCAGACCCACACCGTTCACCAAAAGATCGTCGGAATTCGTAAAATGCGTCTTATCTTCGCGATATAAAGTCAGCCCAGCAGCCTTCGCAATCAAGGCTGGCGTTTGTTCGGCAGTAGTTATTTTCAGGCGTTTATTTCCATCGACGATTGTTATTGGACGAGCGCGGAAAATATTGACCTGGTATTTTGCGCCCGTCAGTTCCATATCAATATTTGGCTCAACCGCGTCAATCTTTTCGTCAATCGTAACCTTAGCTGCACGCAAGGCCTGTCGAACAGTCAATGCACTTGTGATAATGGTCTTTTCTTCACCGCGATCATAGATACGAACTAGATGCTCATTAGAAGCATTACCATCAGCAAACGAAATCATTGGAGTTGCAATCGCAACCAACACAGCCAATCCAATAATTTTTCCAAAAAATAAACCTTTTGCGCGCATAATAATTTGACAATTCACACAATGTATTAGAAAAATTATATCAGATTTTGAAACTATTATCTATAGATATCCTGAAGTCCCATTTTAACTTTACAAGTCGGCCATGGTTGCCAGCCGCGAGCCTTGTAAGTTTGCCATGCCTTTTCGTCCTGCACAGCAGCTGGAGCGTCAGAAGCCAGTTCGTATCCGCCATAATTTCCCCAAGTTCGTTTATCAAACTGGTATGCACCGTAATATCCATTTCCAGTATTCGACGTATAACTACCCTCACAACTTCTCAATCTAGCAAGTGCTTCAGAAAAACTGCCAGAAAATGACGTAGAGCTTTTCGTCCCCACAATCTCAATCTGCCTCTTTGGCTCTTTTGTTACAACACTAGCAATTTCCTTACGGCTCACTTCCACGCCGTTCTTCATTTCGATTTCATAAGTAACGTTCTTCTTACCGTTCTCGCCCGCCTGTTTTACTTCGCGATATCCCGAATCTCGATTCGCGTCTTGAACTTTTTCAACCTCAAATTTCACATCTTCTTCTGTGGTTATAGTTTGCTTGCCATTACGCCAAAGCTCAATTTTCATTCCAGAAATAATTTTCGCCGAACGATCCACAGATAGCGTATCATCTTTCTTTGGGTCAATATTCTTCTCTTTCAATAGCTCGCCAACCGTCTTAGCGTGTGTACGAATGACAGATTCTTTACCATAAAGCACAAAATTAACCATCGACGCTCTGTCAATTTTCATCACCATGTTTGCGCCATCAACCGCCATATTATCGGAATTGGATAGAGTAGTTTTGTCCTCTTCAAAAACTTCAATTCCAGCAGCCTTCGCAATCAAAGCCGGCGTCTGCTCGGCAGTAGTTACCTTTAGACGCTTATTTCCATCAACGATTGTTATTGGACGAGCGCGAAAAATATTAATGTTGTACTTCTCTGCCACCATCTCCGAATCAAGACTCGGCTCGACTACGTCTTGGCGTTCATCAATAGAAAACTTAGCCAATTTCAAAGCCTCGCGAATCGTCCTCGCTTTTGTAACAATCGTCTTTTCTGCGCCCCTATCGTAAATCGTTACCAACTTTTCACCAGCCTTAGTTGCCGGCTTAGTAGCATCAGCCAATGCTTGATTGACGAAAAATAAACCGCCAACCAGCATCAATATCGCGCCAGAAACGAACGTAATTTTCTTAGAATAGTGTTTTGCTTGTAATCTTATACCCATAAGTTCACACCCACAACGTAGGTATTCTTATTATATCAAATTTTCTCCAAGCGCGCGAACTCGACGTTCAATTTCTTAATATTTCCATTGTCAAACTGAACCGTAACACTCAGCCCTTCGCTGTCAATAATTTCTCCCGAACCAAAACTCGGACTGCGAACTCGATCACCAACCTCCAAACCAATATCTTCCGAATAAAAATCAGGCTCTATCATCGGCTGAGCTGGTCTATCAACACCACCAGCCATCAAGCCCATCTCGTCCAAAAACCTCGATGGCATATTATAGCCGATCTGACCAAATTGCGTCCGAGAACTAGCACAACTAACGAATAATTCTTCTCTCGCCCGAGTTACTCCAACGTAGCATAATCGGCGCTCTTCTTCAACATCATCAGCGTTACCGCTATCAAACACTCTTGCGTGCGGCAAAATCCCCTCTTCCAGTCCCGCCAGAAAAACCACCGGAAACTCCAAACCTTTAGCCGCATGAAGTGTCATGAGCGTTACTTGCTGATCGGCAGTCGTATCCGTCGAAGACATCAAAGCCATCTCTTCCAAAAACGTCGCCACGTCAACATAAGCCTTCGCCTCTGACAAAAGCACGCCGATATTTTCCATTCGCTCCTCAGCTTGCGGCGTTCCATCGTTTATAAAATCTTCATAGCCAGTACTTTTCATGATTTTTTCAATCAGTTCGGCTGGAGATCCGTCAATTTCCTGCTGCAAATCGTGCAATTTTTGACCAAACTCTAGCAACGGACGTTTTGCACGCGCTGTCAAAGTATCCGCCTCCTCAACCGCCAGCAACCCGCTAATTATGTCTTTCCCTGATGCGTCATTCCAGTCCAGAAACTTAGAAATACTTACTGCTCCAACACCGCGTTTTGGCGTATTCACGATTCGCAAAAAACTAACTCGATCACTCGGCTGATATAACAATCGAAGATATGCCAATAAATCCTTAACGACCGCTCGATCCAAGAATCGCAAACCGCCGACGATTTTATACGGAATATAACTCTGACGCAGGGCTCGCTCAATTGCGTAACTTTGCGCATTCGTTCGGTACAGCACCGCCACGTCACCATATTGACGACCGTTCGCAATTTGCGCCTGAATCTCATTCGCAATCGCCAAAGCCTCCTCAGATTCATTGTATAATTGCCATAATTTTGGCTCAACACCGTCGCCATTCGCCGTCCATAAATTTTTATCAGTTCTATGAATATTATGACTAATCAGCGCATTTGCCATATTCAAAATCGCACCAGTCGAACGATAATTTTGCTCCAACTTAACCACTGTCGTACCTGGAAAATCAAGCTCAAAATTGAGAATATTAGTATAGTCAGCCCCGCGAAAACTATAAATCGACTGAGCGTCATCGCCAACCACGCATAAATTGCGACGCGAATTGACCAACAGTTTAATTAACGCATACTGCACCGCATTCGTGTCCTGATACTCGTCAATCAGAATATGTTCGAATTGCTGCTGCCATTTGTGACGGATGTCTGGCTTATTTCTCAATAATTCCACGGTTTTTATCAATAAATCGTCAAAATCCAACGCCGAAGCATCTTTCAGAGCTTTTTCATAAGCAAAAAACAATTCAGCTATTTTCTGTTCTCTTGGGCCACGAGTCGAAGCAGAAAAATCCTCAGCACTTCTCATCTCATTTTTAGCGTTCGAAATAGCCGAAAGTACGGCTCGAGGTTTAATGTCTTTATCCGTCAAGCCACGAGCCTTCATAATTTGCTTCATCAAGCTTATTTGATCGTCGGTGTCGTAAATTAAGAATCGCTTGTTCAGGCCAATATTTTCACCATCCATCCGCAACATTCGCACGCAAATACTGTGAAAAGTTCCCATCCACGGCATAAATTGCCGATTTTCAGAATCTTCACCCAATATTTGCGCCAATCGCTGACGCATTTCCTTTGCGGCTTTATTGGTAAATGTAACCGCCAATATTCGACTAGGAAATATTTTCAACTCGCCAATCAAATAGGCAATTCTATGAGTCAGGGTTTTGGTCTTTCCAGATCCGGCTCCAGCCAAAATCAACAACGGCCCATCAACGTGCGTCACCGCTCGAGCCTGCTCGCTATTTAATCCGTCAGTAAAATTAGACATATATCTATTTTATCAGCAAAAAGTACGAAACAGCGCCACCAGCCATACCAATTGCCAAAAATAGAACAATAAGCAACGCTATTAATAATCCAGATTTTTTCTTTTCTTTGTCGACTGAAGGTTTGACCTCTGTAGATACGGCTGCAAACATCGGCGCCGGCTCAGAATCCATAGTTTCTTTTTCGGATAATTCGGAAGATTCGATCAAAGAACTGTCAATATCAGTAGACACTTTGTCGTCTGAATCTTCAGGAACGCCAGCCTCCTCAATTGCTATAATTTCTGGACTCAAATCCATTGGCGAGTCGGGCACATCACCCAAAGAATTTTCGCTCATGCTGTAATTAGATAAATTGGTATTATATTGATGTTCCAATTTTATATCCTCAGAATCAGCAGACATAGACACATCTTCATCACTATTCATCTCAGAACTAGTCATAGTTTGGTTAACAGAACCAAGCGGTCGCTTCTCCACTTCAACATTAGCAATAAACGGAGACTCCAGCGGCGTAGTCATCGGTGTAGCAGGAGCTTCGCTATTACTTACGGCTAATGATTGTGCTATCTTATCAGTCAACGACAATTCCTCAGCAGGCGTATCTTCAATCTCCGCAAAAGTAGATTCATTGTGCACGTCTTTAAGATCAGGGGTGCCACTAAGATTATCCGGTTGAGCAACTATATCAGACATTTCTTTCCTTACCGCAGAATGCCTATTATTTGTGCTAATCACATCCACCAAATCAGGCGAAGGCTGAATTGTCATGCCAGTTCGAGATGGAGCGGGAGCGGTAGGTTTTTGAATAGCGTTAACAGATGAAGGTCTAACAACATCCATGAAACGACCAGTCGAGCGTCTCGCGACTAACGGCGCAGCTTTGACTTCGCTAGCAGCCATGCCAGGAGCTCTATTGGCTACTGAGTCGCTAGCAATTTTTTCGCTCGTAGGACTATCCACCTCTTTAGGAATCGAATCGTCGTTAGAAGGCTCTTTTTTTGCTTCAGGCTGAGAGATCGATGATAAAGGAGTAGAAGCAACAGACGAAGGTGTAAATGGAGTTACTGGAGGCGCAAAACTAGTACCAATAGAGTTCTCTGACACAGGTTTTTCCTCTACGAGCACAGACGCAGAAACCTCGCTATTATTTTCATTAGCCACCACTGGAGCTTCCTTTTCTCGCTGCTTATCCATAAGAGAGCTTACCGCTCTATCCAACTCATCAAAATCAATATCTGTCATATGCCCCCTATTTTTTAACCTTTATGTGCTTTCGAGATTATCTCCTTAAATTGATATGCATCCAAACTGGCTGCGCCAACCAATAAACCATCAAGTTCATCAATTGCTAAATAATCCGCGGCGTTTATTGACGTAATGCTTCCACCATAGACAACTCGAACTGATTCCGCCGCTTTTTTACCGTACAAATGAGAAATATGTCGTCGAATCATCTGTGTAGCTTTTTTTACATCAGACGCTTTAGCGCTGTCGCCAGTACCGATCGCCCAAACTGGCTCATATGCAATAACTACTTCATCCAGCTCGTCCGCCGTCACATTAGCCAGACCGCTAGTCAATTGATCAACCAGAACATCCTTCGTTTCGCCAAGAGTCTTCTCTTGAATCGTTTCACCGACACACAGAATCGGATGAATACGATTTCGAATTGCCGCCTGAACTTTCAGCCGAATGTCTTTTTCGCTTTCAATAAAAATATAGCGACGCTCCGAATGTCCAATTATCACATAATCAGCAATTCCACGAAGATGCGCCGCTGGAATTTCTCCCGTGTACGCCCCCGAATCTCGCCAATAGCAATTCTGAGCCGCCAACTTAGCGATTCGACGATTAATTTGCAAGCTCAAACTCTGCAGCGTCAAAATAGTAGGCGCCAGCACCACTTCAACATCTCTATGCGATGGCAGCGTGTTCATCAGCTTATGCAAATATAAGCTAGCCTCCTGCATATTGAAGTTCATTTTCCAGTTACCAATGATTAACTTTTTTCTCATGAGATAATCCTTATGCTTAGTTTATCACCTCAAACCGTATGCGTCTAGTAAACTTTCAATTCCAGGCAATTTTTTACCAGCCATCAAGGCCATGCTAGCTCCGCCACCAGTGGAAACATGGGTAAAATTGGCGCCGTCATGTCCGTCCCATTTCAATATAAAATCAGCCGTATCTCCGCCACCGACTATTGAAACGACCCCTTTATTCTGAGCAATAGCTAGCGCCACTCGCGCTGAACCGATTGCAAAATTATCAATTTCAGCATAGCCCAGCGGACCATTCCAAATAACCATCTTTGCATCAGCCAGTATTTTTGTGAATTTCTCAATTGTCTGGCTTCCGATATCCAGCGCCATATCTGAGTTTCTTATTTTATCAATATTAACTTCTTGACGAGGAAAATCCTTAGAAATCTCTGGCGCAACCGCCACGTCAATCGGCAATACCAAAAAATCATCAACATTCTCTGCGCCAACCTTAGCCGCCGCCAAATCATAAATTTCCGCGACAACCTTTTCCATTCCTGGCTCAAACACACTCTTGCCGACATTAAATCCACGACAATGTAAAAACGTGTTTGACATAGCGCCACCAATTAAAATCCGATCCGCCTTTTTAATTAGACGCTTAATCAGTAATATTTTATCGCTAACTTTCGCGCCGCCAATAACCGCAATCAACGGACGTTTTGGCTTATTCATCGCCTCAGTGATAGTTACATATTCTTTTTCTAATAGTAATCCCGCTAATCCTGGAATACACAACGTAATCGCATGAGTACTGGCGTGCGCCCTGTGCGCGACCGCAAATCCGTCCTGCACAAAATAATCCGCTCGGACAGCGCGTTGAATTGACTTGGCAAATGTTAAATCATCAGCCTCCTCCTCGTCATAAAAGCGTAAATTCTCCAACATAAGAATACTGCCTCGTGGCGCGCGGCGAACGGCTTGATGAACAGCTTCGCCCACGCAATCATCTAGCAATTCTACCGGACGGTTCAACAATTTAGACAGGTGATCTGCGACAACTTTCAGACTAAACTTAAGATCCTTATCTTTTGGTCGCCCCAGATGAGACATGATAACAATCTTGCAATTCTGCTCCAGCAAATATCGGAGTGTGGGCAGCGAAGCGCGAATTCTTAGATCATCAGAAATCTGACCGCGCTTTGTTAGCGGCACATTATAATCTGCTCGTAGAAGAATAGTTTTTCCACGTAGATCAACATCGCGAATTGTTTGCTTCGGAAATTTTCTGCCCACCCAAATTCTCCTTATGACAACGTCTTGACTTGGATATTGTCAGTTTTGCCTGGCTCTGGATTGTGACCACTAACAAGCACAACCGTAACTGGATCTGCGCCGAAATAGCCTTCTTGCTTCAACTCATCAGCTAGCTTAGTTGCTGCATTTGGGTCGTTTGGTCGAACATATGGACGAGAAGCGTACCTTAGTGCCAATTTTTGTGCAGTCTTCACATCTTCGGTTACACAAACAATTGGTAGGTTTGGACGATATGCGGCAACATTAATTGCAGTAGCGCCAGTGTGCGTTTCCGCAATAATAGCTCGAGCCTTAATTCTCCTTGCCAATTGAGCTGCTGTGTAGCTTAAAATCGCGTCAGTTTTTTCACGCATTTCAGCCTTTTCTACCAACATTACTTCACTGTGTTCTTGAGTGTAGATAATAGTCTTGCGCATTGCGCGAACGGTTTCAACAGGATATTTACCATTGGCAGTCTCATCAGACAACATAACCACGTCGGCACCTTGAATTACAGCATTGGCAACGTCGCTTACTTCAGCGCGACTTGGCTCTGGATTATCAACCATACTACCCATCATTTGTGTTGCAACGATTACTAGCTTGCAATATTTACGACACAAGGCAATAATTCGACGCTGTACAACTGGGACAATTTCCGCACCAGCTTCCACCGCCAAGTCGCCGCGAGCAACCATAATACCGTCACTAGCCTTAACGATTTCCTCCAAATTCTCTGGATCAACGGCAGACTTAGTCTCAATCTTGGCAATAATATTGGCTGTCGAGCCCAGGTCTGTCAATCGACGACGCAAATCAATAATGTCATCAGCTTTTTGAATAAAACTCAACGCAACGTAATCAAAATCTTGGCTTGCGCCCCATTCCAAATCGTTAATATCCTTCTGAGTAAGAATATCGCCGCCAAAATCTGTGTCTGGCAAATTCAAACCCTTGCGGCTCATCAAAAAACCGTCGTTCTGAACTTCTACGCGGATTGCAGTTGAGCTAACAATTTCTCGTACAACCGTCCTGATTTTGCCATCAAACATGTAAAGTGGCTCGCCGACTTTCATCTTCTCCGCCAAATTGTACTGCACTGGCAAATTAAAGCTGCCGTCATGTTCGGTAATTTCTGAGTCCAAGACCAACATATCGCCAACCTTAACATTCAGCATATTGTCCTTCAAAACGCCCAAGCGAATCTTTGGACCTTGCAAATCTTGTAGGATTGCGACAGGCTTGCCTAACTGTTTACTAGCTGTGCGCACCCAATCGATCTGCTCAATTCTCTCCTCATTAGCGCCGTGGCTAAAGTTCATACGGATGCCGTTAACGCCGGCCTCCAACAATTGGTAAACCTTTTCTTGGCTGAACGTTGCTGGCCCAATTGTTGCTAATATTTTTGTTCGTTTAAATATATTATCGCTCATTTTTAAAATTATATCACGAAATAACAGTGATGAAAAATGGCGCCATGAAGACTTGTAATACTTATTTAATGTCAAGATTTGTGTTAGTCAAAACTAGCTTACCCATTTCCTTAATGCTAGAATATAAAATATTATGCCAGAAATAGATAAATATATTATTTCGAAAATTTTGTTCTTTATTTTCGGATCAACTACTGTAATTATTTTCTTTTTATTCTATACTGGAGTATTTATAAATATCGTTGGATCCATAGAAGCTGCAATTACGATATATTGCATAAACACCGTCCTGCTGATACCCATAACAATCTGGTATGCAATCGAGCGCTCACATAAACCGAAATATAAGGAGAGCGATATACTTGAAGCCTATTCTGAAATGATGTCTCGGGCTGACGATGAATCCGCTGCCAAAGAAACTACGAAGCGACAATGAAAAAGCTCGCCACAATAAGCGAACTATTCCAAACAATCTTTATGGTGCGATTTTACGCCCAATCTCGAACCTGTTTTGAGACAAAAGCCAAATGATTTTAGCCGTGCCGCGCACACGCTGGCAAATCCGTTTTACTATGGACACTTTCGCTACTTAAGCGAAATACACGAGGGCAAGCACAAAGGCATTATCTCAAAACAGTTATTTGACCGAGTGCAAACGGTTTTGGAACGGCGCGGCAAGCCAACAAGATAAGGCCGATCTGCGCGCTTAAGGCCAAATACTGCTCATTAGTTATGTTCACTCCACCTCCTCTTTATATATTTATCTACGTCACTCGAAGATTCTATATTGCTAATGTCCTGATCCTCCAGCCATAGCTCATGTAGTGAATCATGATAGTCTATAGCCAGCATTACGCCCATTTGCTTTCTTATTTCAGAAGTCACTCTATATATATGCTCTGACAAATCATCAAAATTAACGTCATTCTCTAAAGATATTGTCATATATATTTTTCTGCCAAATTTATTAAATGCATCTTTATAGGAGGGTATGTTTTTCGTAATAGCTCTGCCAACCTCTATATTGCTGTTTATTCTTATTGATTTGAGTCTAGCTCTACCGCCAAACTGCTTGCTAACTAGGTTAGCTATATCATTCCTAGACTCTCTTTCCCAAATACGATCTGGATAGGTATCAGAGTAAGCACTCTCGCCTTTTCTATAGTCAGCTCTATTCCACACTTCAAACCTCAGACTACTATCATCAACCGGATAAGCATCCACATACGGATCGCCCTCAACTCCAATACCGCCACCCTCAATGCGATAATTTTCTACTATAAACTCTTTCCCATACTTTTCCTTAAGGTATTGCGCCATTTTATGTTGCTCTACCAAGGCACCGCCATTGATGAGCAAGTAGATAGCAGCTATTAATATAGCAGCTCCAGCTATAATCCAGAATTTTAATATACGCTTTCGGGTGGATTTTAGTTTAGAGTGTACTTTTTGCACAGGAGTGTTTTTAGGCAATCTTTTACCGTCCTGGACCTTTCTAACGTTTGCGTGTTTTGTTTTTATCGCGCTACTCTTTATCATTAGATCCCTACCCTACTGCTACTACTATCTTAGCATCATTTTATAGTAAGCATAGGCTCCTTGCAAGATTAAAAACAAATAAAAAAGACCAGTGAGGCCTTTTGTCTGTTACATGGTGACCTTACCGGGAATCGAACCCGGATTGCCAGGATGAAAACCTGGTGTCCTAACCGTTAGACGATAAGGCCACGACTTCAGATATCATAACAAATTATCGTCGAATTGTCTATAGCAAATCAGCCACTTCTCCGCCGTTATCTATTAATGTATAATATTTCCATGACAAAGCAGAAGAAAAAGCGCAATAAAAAATATTCTGGAATGGACGCAGCACCTCAGCGACCAAAAGTAACAAGGATTACAGCGACGAATCGCTCCAAATTATCTCAATGGTTTTTTGATCGAAAAAAGCTCATTCGCACCATTGGCATAGCGGGACTCGTTGTAATTGCCTTAATTATCGTTATTTCTGGAATACTGAGTTTATTTCGTTAACGAACTGGCAGCTTAAATCCAAAGGTGCTACCTTTTCCCTCTTCTGACTCAAAGATCATTTCGCCGTCGTGCGATAAGATAACTTTCCTCGCCAAAAATAAACCAACGCCAGTGCCGTCTGGTCGCTTTTTTCTGGCATTTGTGCCGCGGAAGAATTTGCCAAACAAATTTGCTTGCTCTGATTTTGGCACACCAATTCCCGAATCTTTCACCGTAAACTTAATCTCATTAGCGCCACTCTTTAGAGAAATTATTACCTTTTTATGCGGATTTGAATAGTAAATAGCGTTGTCGATCATATTCAGCATAACTTGACGAATCTTCTCAGAGTCGGCCGTAATCAATGGAACTTTTTTATCAATCTTTAGGTCCATTTCGACAGACCTCTGATCAGCCACAACCTTAAGCAAAGCAACTTCATCCCGAAGAATTTGAGCAACGTCTGTCTCCTGTTTATCAATGTTAAATTTACCAGTCTGAAGCCTAGAAACATTAAGAAAGTCGTTTATTAGCCTCACCATGCGCTCACTCGAAGAAAATGCCTCTCTAAGAACTGCACGCTGCGTCGGTGTAATCTTCCCCAAATCACCCTCCAGCATCATATCCAGATAACCTTTAATACTAGTCAACGGTGTCCTTAACTGATGTGAGGCCATAGAAATAAACTCGTTCTTCGCCTCGTCCAGTCGCTGAAGCTGTCGATTACTGAACCTCAATTCTTTCGTCGCCTCGTCAATTTTACGCTGCAAACTTTTATTCAACTCATTAATTTCTTCCAATGACAAAGAATTTCGAATCGACACAGCCAGTTCCCCAGCAATCGATTCCAGCATTTCAATATCGCGAGAACTATATCCCAGGCTCTTATGTTCGCCCAGAAATAGAATTCCCGTTTCTTGATTTTGATGCAACAGTGGCATAACAATTTTCGTGCGATGAATATCCAAAAGTTTTTTCAGTTCTGGATCTTTTACTTGATTTGCCAAAATAACTTCCGGAAAACTACAATTCTTATAATAGTAATCCATAATCCTGTGAACGTCTTCCTCAACAACAGATATTCGTCGCCGACCCGCCCGACCGTATATTCCTTTTTCTGGAATACAAAACGCCACTTTTTCCGCCTTAAGAGAAGTCGCTATATAATTGCCAACACGTCGAGTGAGCAATTGCAGATCCGCCGTATAGGTTAATATTTTACTAATCTCACGCGTAAACGTATCGGCATCATATTCTCCGTAATAAAAAACCCTATCAGTAAATTTATCAAAGATTTTCTTCACTGGTTGATATACGACCGCCAAAACCATAGCCAAAATCATGTTCATGAGATTTACGTGGCTATCAACCGTCAGGCTGCGTTGAAAAACCAAAATTGAAATGACATATGCAGAAATCACGTAAACGACAGCTAGTGCGATTAATAGCAGCATATACGAAACGCTTCGAGCCACCGCCATTTTTACGTCCATCAATCGGTATCTGACAATGCTATACATAATTGCAAATAAGAAAATAATCGTAGCAATTGGACCAATCCATATATATCGATAATCACCAAGCGCCGGAAGAAACAGATCCACTACAAAGCCAGGAATGCTACATATCAACAGACCAATCATGTAAATCGCGACTTGCTTGCGTCGAACAGGATCTGATTTGCGCCACGCTATATGCCCAAAACACATAGAAATTAAGAAGAATACTGAGAAAAAAGTTGCAAAAATAACATAGTTGACTGCATGAATCGGAATTCGAGAAAAATCTACTGGCGTGACAATTTCTGATGTATTAATAATAAATTCAGGCACCAAAATAATATATAGCGAAAAAATCGTTATCAATATACTAGATGCGCAGATAAAACTCTTTGTCGATTTTGTCGATGGGAGGAATGACTTTGTAGTAAAAATAGCCAACGCAGGACAAAAAACAGCCGAAGCGACATAAAACCATCTGGATGCAGTGTCTAATACTACTCCATTGTCTGCCAAAGAAAACACCTCAAGTCCAGCTGACCACACAGCCAAACATAGACAAACCAGAAAAAACCAATGCTTCGCATCGTGGCGTCGCTTCGACTTTTTAAGTACAAGCACACCCAAAATTAGCGCCATTAACGCAACCAATCCTAGCACTAATGCTCGTATCATCATACTAATGCTTATTATAGCATTTTATTCTACGTTTCAATCGCAAAAACTGTGTAAACGCCGCTCGCGGTAACTGTAGCTTCAATAGATTCTTTTGGTATGCCAGATTTTTGGAGCAATTTAAAACCTTCTTTAATTGAACGCATCCTAACCTTTGGAACCCACCCCATTAGTCCATGCAAAAATTCTTTTTGTGGGCGATTTACGTTCATATTGCCAGTAATCATTAGTCCACCGGTTCGTAAAAATTTCAATGATTCTCGTGTCAATTGTTTATAAACGCCATCTGGCAAATATTCTCGCAAGCCAGAATCTTCTGCAATATCCAGCTTACGACCACCCAAAACTCCCTCCAGGCTCAAAGGTTTGCCAAGCTTACTGAATAATCGCTCACAATGAACTTCAATCTTATCTTCCAAATTCCATTTCTTCGCCAAGCTCTGCGCTGCCGCTAGAGACAACGGATCTTGATCTAGCAGAATAACCGTTGGCGCCTCACCCGTTTCATCCTTAAGTTTTTTCAGCATCTTCAAAGTCGCCAGTCCCGTTCCACAGCCAAAACTCATCACCAACATATCGTCAATCGAACGATTCTCTTTTTCTGCCACTTTCTTCAAATGATCAATCGATAGACTATTCACTGTTTCCACTCGCTCACGAATACCAAGCGAATCCGCACAATGCCGAATGACGTTAGAAAACTTCTCCGTCACTGGCGCCTGGATAAACTCTTTGACTTCACTAATTCTCTTCTCTATTTCTTCAATAGCCGTAGCTTTATCTACACCGCTGTTGATTTTACCTTGAACCATAACTTCCTTCAGTGGCAAACCATTAATCTTCTCATCAAATACCGACTTATCCAGCGGACCACTCATAGTTGGATATTTACCTTTTGACAATATTTCGCCATTTTCATCAAAAACGCTCAAATCCTCAGCTTCAGAAATTGTCAAAAACGTCAGTGCGGAACCTCGCTGATTATGCCATGGCTTCGAATTAGTCTGATTTTTACCGTATAGAAATTTATCACGAAAAATCTCCAGATAAGCATCTACAATATTACTCCATTTATTTTCTCTTACAAAAGGAATCTTTTCTAGGACACTCGCAAGTGCTACCGCCGCCAAATTTATATGGATAATATCTTCACGGACATCCTTTAATTTCTCTCCACCTTGCTCCAGATAATTGTATACATTCTGAATTTTATCTGGATTATTGTATGCAGGATCGGTCTTTTCCCCCACTTTAACCTTACATCCCTCGCGTCTAAGATCCTCAATTTCCTTGTTTAATTTTTCATTGGCTTCATGATCAACTCCATTAAGAAAATCACCCGCTTCTGCAATATACCGTTCGTTCCTAAAGTTTTCCATGCCAAAAATTATAACATAGTTTATATGATATACTTAGAGCATGATAAAAATCGCTATCATTGAAGACGACCCAACCATCAGCCAGATGTACCGAATGAAGTTCGAATCAGACGGGTTTGACGTTCGCTTGGCCGCCAACGGACAAATTGGCATAGAAGTAGTCGAAAAGTTTCAGCCAGATATTATTTTGCTAGATTTACAAATGCCAGAAATGGACGGCGCAGAAGCTTTGAAGCGAATTAGGTCTAAAGATTGGGGAAAAACTATTCCCGTTATCGTCCTTACCAACCTCGGCGAAGAAGAAGCTCCGCACGATTTGAAGAAATTAGGAATTCATAGCTACATCGTAAAAGCAAACTTAACGCCACGCCAAGTTGTCGAGCAGGTCAAAACCGCCATAAAAGCTGCTTAATTTTTTGATTGATTCGCAATTTTTAGACAAGCCGTAATTACATTATCAAACAGCGCAGAAACCGTTAATGGACCAACTCCGCCTTTTTTTGGTGTAATAATTACATCATTACGCTGACGCACTTCTTCAGATACGTCGCCAACAATTTTTCCATTTTCCGAAGCAGTTCCCGCGTCAACAACAACCGCCTTAGCCTTGATCGTCTGGCTTTTAATCAGCCCTGGAACTCCAGTTGCCGACACGATAATATCGTAATTTATCAATTGAGATAAATCGTCACCCTTCTCAAAAACCGTCACATCAACGCCAGACTTCAGCCACATTTTCTCAAGAGGCGCACCGACCAGACGGCCTCGCCCAACAATTGCAACTTTTTTATTTTTCAAGTCAACGCCATATCCAGCTAGCAGCCAATTGATAGCCGTTGGTGTAGCCGCCTGAAAAATCGCCCTCTTGCGCAGACCATCAACGTCTTTATCTTCTCGAATACTCTCGAGCAACTCCTCAGTCTGATCAGAATTACTAATCGGCAATTGCAGAATTATTCCTTGAACGTCGTCTCGATTGTTCAATTCTTGAATCACCTCCAAAGCACCGCCCGCAGAGACTCGATGAATCTCCACGTCAATCAAAATATCAGCGCCATATCTCCGTTTCAAACGCATGTACGTTTCAATGACTGGATTTTCGACATCAGTAATAATCGCCAAACGAGGATTAATATGCCAAGCCTGCCTTAAAGCTCGCACCTGTTTCGCCTGGCGCTCCTTGATAAATCCAGCTAATTCTGAGCCATTTAGTTCTCTCATTGTCATTAAGTATAGCAATTTTACCATCTTGAGTACAGATATAGTATGTGCTATAATTTGAAAAGCTTGGATCATGGCGGATGTAGCTCAGTTTGGTTAGAGCGCTGGATTGTGGCTCCGGAGGCCGTGGGTTCGAACCCCATCATTCGCCCCAAGTTTTACGACAATTTATTCACACCGATAAATTATTTTCAATAAAACGGTAGACATTTTTATTGATTGTTGTATAATGAAGTTGTGGGCCAGTAGCTCAGCTGGTTAGAGCACCTGCCTCTTAAGCAGGGTGTCGAGGGTTCGAGCCCCTCCTGGCCCTCCAAAAAATAACCTCACATTGAAGTGAGGTTATTTTTTATTTATCCAAACGGATTATATCCGCGAGAAGGCGGCTCACGAAAAGTAGTTCGATTAGCGTTAAACGATTGACGAGAGTTATTAGAAGAGAGAGATTGATTTCCGCCACCCTGGACTCCATTGGCTTGTCGATTGCCGCCAGACAATCCCACGTCAGCTACACTACTAGAATTATCAGATTGAACCGATCCACTCACTCCTGAACTAGGCGTACACCTTCTATTACCAGAATTATTCGCCACCATCGAAGATCTATAGCTCTTAATGTATCTACGATCCAGATTTGAACTACGATTAGGCGCCGCAGATAACCCCTCTGTTACACCATACGGACCACGATTACCGCCCTGAGTATTCATGTTACCGTACAATCTTTCCATCATTTCCCGTGTCATTTGCGGCTTCTGATTCGCGTCCATATATCCCCCATTAGTTATATGAAATGGCGCCCCGAGTAGGATTCGAACCTACGACCTTAGGCTTAGAAGTCCTCTGCTCTATCCAACTGAGCTATCAGGGCGTATTCACATTATAGCATCTTTCTGCTACAATAGTAAAAGCTTGCGGGTGTAGTACAGCGGTTAGTATGCAAGTTTTCCAAACTTGAGATGGGAGTTCGATTCTCCCCACCCGCACCAAGTAAGACAATTTCAATCCATAAAGGGCATCAATGGATCCATATATTTATACAGAAAAGCCAAAATACCAACCGCATGACATTGAAGATGCGTCCGAATTTTATGATGTGATTGAACGAAGCAGTTTAACACATCAATTATCTGAAAACCGACCATATGTCTATTGGACAATGGAGATTTATGATAAGTCCAACGGCATTAAAGGCGGCGGCGGACTTGGAGTTTTGGCAGCGGACACGCGACGTGTAGCTGAAAAATTGGAAGTTCCATTCGTAGTAGTAACGCCGTTTTATCGTAGCGAATCACACCAGAAAATTACCGACCTCGCACAAGAAGAGTTTTCAGAATCCGTTTCACCTCAAGATTACGGATTTGAATATATTGACGAAGTTTTCGTAAGTTCAAACGGATTCCCAGATGCAAGCTTAAGCATTTTTAAGAAGATGCTCGGTTCAACGCAATTTGTTACAATTTCAGAACCGAACTTTGGGCAATTGTACGAAGGCGACGGATCTGGCGATCATAGACTATACCAAGAAGTAGCGCTGGGATTTGGTGGCTATAAAGCATTAAAGCTCCTCGGCATTAAGCCGGCTGTTATTCAACTTAATGAGACCGCAACGATTTTTGCCGCATTAGCACGACTAGACGAACTGTGCGCCAACGGAATGAATTTATATGAAGCCATCGTTTACGTTCGCAAACACACACTTTACACGAACCACACACTTCTTCAAGCCGCCGAACCGGAATTTCATCGTTCGCAATTTGAAAAATTAGTTCTGCCAAATATAAAAAGTAATGCTGTGCGCTGCTGGCTTATGGAACAATTCCGCAACGACAGACTGAGGCCGAATCTTTTGGCAATTGAACTTACTGAAGCGAAGAATGGTGTAAGTAAACTACACGCCCGTGTAGCAAATTTCCGCGATCGCAACAACGACAAAGTTAAATTTCAAGCCATTACTAATGGAATAGATCTTGAAACGTGGGTGCTACCTGAAACGTTGCAAACATATCGCGATCACGGTATTATCGATAAATTTGGACTGCCCACAAATGATTTTTCTGAAAAATTAGACTCGCTGAGCAGCGCGGATTTGAGGTATTTGAAAAAACTCGGTCGAAAGGAATTGAATCGAGTCCTATTGAGTCGCAAAGATCAGTACGGAAAATCCATACAAATCCCAGAAAATGCAATATTATTCGACTTCAAGCGAAGATTCGCCAATTACAAACGACCTTATATGCCGTTTGAAAAACCAGATTCATTGCGTCAAATTCTTATCAGCCACAACGCGCATTATATTCTGACAGGAAAAGTTCACCAAGGCGACGTGACGATGTATCAGAAATTGCTCGAAGTATTAAAATTGATTGATAACGATCCAGTCCTCAAGGAGCGTGTTCATTACATACAAGATTACGATGAAGAGTTGGGGCGAGCGTTAGCAATTGGCTCAGATGCCTCGATAAATATTCCTATTGTCGGATTAGAAGCGTGCGGCACTTCGTGGGAGAAAGACATCGCCAATTTAAAACTCCTCATCTCCACCAGCGACGGCGGAGTTGCCGATATCCAGCCAATCGCCTGCCTCGAGGTTACCGGTAGAAACTACGAAGCCGAAGTTTCATCTCTGTACGTCAATATGCATAAAGCTGCCGCTATTTTGAAAAATGACCAATTGTTAGAAAAACATATCCGCCACCAATTAAGCAACTATTTGCCAATTATTTCCGGCGCTCGAATGATGAAAGATTATCTCAAATTTATTTTTCCAAAACCGCAAATCCAGCCTAAAAAAGAACCGCAGATCAAGCGAATTCCTATTCAATAATCACTTCAATCTCAGCACCTAGCGAATTTAAGCGCGCCGCCAATTCCTCGTATCCGCGATTAATCGAATATACATCGCGAAGAATCGATACGCCTGGAGCGGCAAGCATTGCCAAAAGTATCACAACAGACGGACGAAGCGCTGGCGGAGCAACAACGTCAGCTGGCTTCCATCTTGTCGGACCAGCGATATAGACGCGATGTGGATCAACCAGCTCAATTTGCGCATTCAACTTGCTCAGCTCTGTAAAGTAAATTGCTCGGTTTTCGTAGCTCCAGTCGTGAACCAACGTGCGCCCCTCGGCCACCGTCGCGATAAGTCCCAAGAACGGCAAATTGTCCATATTAATTCCAGGAAACGGCAAGGCGTGAAGTTTGTCCTTGGCAGCCTGGAGTTTGGAACGCTGCAATTTAATATCAACCAAACGAGTTTGTCCGTTATTAGCAAAATACTCCTTGCTGAGTTCAAATTTAAGACCCATTTCTGCCAATGTCGCTAGTTCAATTTCCAAGAATTCAATCGGCGCACGACGAACGGTAATTTCCGAATCCGTCACCACGCCTGCTGCAATAAAACTCATCGCTTCAATTGGATCTTCACTCGGATAATAGTCCAGATTTTTACTAATGCGCTTACGACCTGTAATTTTCAAGGTCGTCGTACCAATTCCCTCAATTTTCACGCCCAACTTTTTCAAGAAGAAGCAGATGTCTTGAACCATATAGTTTGGGCTAGCATTACGGATGATTGTAGTGTTTGGCGACAACGCAGCAGCCATAATGATATTTTCCGTCACCGTATCGCCGCGCTCCGTCAACAAAATCGTTCGATCACCAGAATTGACATCAGTTTTCGCGTGATAATAATCAGTCTCCGCCGTGACGTTCATTCCAAAATGCCTCAAACCACTAAGGTGCGGCTCGACCGTGCGCTTGCCTAAATTACAGCCGCCAGCAAACGGTAATTTGAAATCGTCATATTGATGCAGTAGCGGACCAAGGAACATAATCACCGTCCTAGTTCTCTTCGCCGCAGCAATATCCATATCTTCAAGCTTCAAGCGCGCTGGCGGCACGATCTCAAGATCACTACCGTCCAACCAGCGAGTTTTAACACCAATCGAATTCAGAACCTCGATAATTCGGTTAACTTCTTCAATTCGCGCCACTTTCCTAAGCGTCGTCTTCCCCTTATTCAACAAGCTCGCACAGAGAAGACCTACTGCAGCGTTTTTACTAGTCTTAACTTGTATCTCACCAGACAATTTTTTGCCGCCAGTTACCTTAAAATTCATTTTTCCGGAATGATTTACAGTCACAATATTGTTATTAAGCACTTCACTAATTCGGGCAATCATCTCAATACTAATATTCTGACCCCCGTTTTCAATGCGATTAATAGCACTCTGAGACGTGCCAATCGCCTCAGCTAATTGCGTCTGGGTCAAACCTTGTTTTTGACGATTTTCAGCGATTAAATTGCCGATTTTTTGAAGATACTTGTCTTTTATCATGCGTAAATTATATCACTGATGATATATATAAGCAATGATATAATAAGTATTAATGGAGGTTTAGTCATGAAAGACAAGCAAATTGAAGAACTTATAAAAGCAGAAAAAAAGCGTCAAACGGACGGCCTGGAACTGATTCCTAGCGAGAATTACGTTTCATCAGATGTGCTTCAGGCGCTCGGTAGTGTTTTCACTAATAAATATTCAGAGGGCTACCCTGGTCGACGCTATTACGGCGGACAAGAAAACACTGATCAAGTCGAGCAGCTGGCAATTGACCGCGCTAAAAAACTTTTCAAAGCAGATCACGCTAACGTCCAACCACATTCTGGCGCGCAAGCCAATGAGGCGGTTTATTACGCTTGGTGCGAACCCGGCGACACTATTCTGGCTATGGATTTGGCTCACGGCGGACATCTTACTCACGGCGCCCCAGTTACTCGTAGCGCCAGAGAGTACAACTTCATTCGCTATGGTATAAAAAATATCGACACTGGCGAAATTGACTATGAAGAAATTCGTCAATTGGCCTTAAAACACAAACCAAAGATCATTTTGGCGGGATTTTCGGCATATCCACGAGAACTAGATTACGAAAAATTTGCCGAAATTGGCAATGAAGTCGGCGCCATGCTAATGGCAGACATGAGCCATATTGCGGGGCTAATCGTTAGTGGCGTTGCCAAAAACCCGTTCGACTATGGCTTTCATGTAATTACCACAACAACTCATAAAACTCTGCGTGGACCACGAGGCGGGCTGATTCTTAGTCGAGGAATAGTTGGCAATCCATTGAAAAAACCAGAGAAAACTCTCGAAAATTTACCTACGTTGATTGATCGAGCGGTATTCCCTGGCACGCAAGGCGGACCGCACATGCACACCATCGCTGCAAAAGCCGTAGCGTTCGGTGAAGCTTTACAGCCAGAATTCAAAGATTACGCCGAGCAAATTGTCAAAAATGCAAAAAAATTAGCGGAAGAATTGCAAAAACGCGGTTTTAAGTTGGTAACTGGCGGCACCAGCAACCATTTGATTCTGGCAGATATTCACAGCAGCTTCAGCATTGACGGCAAGGAAGCGGAAATCGCCATGGATAAAATTGGTCTGACATTGAACGCCAATGCGATTCCAGACGACCCACTGCCAAGATTTAGACCAAGCGGCATTCGCCTAGGCACGCCAGCCGTCACGACACGCGGCGCCAAAGAAGACGACATGGAAAAAATCGCGGAATGGATGAGGCAGTCAATAGATAATCGCGATAATGACGATAAGTTAGCTGAACTCCGCAAAGAA
>ERZ773214.549-NODE-549-length-23948-cov-5.012347_pt1 | contig 23948 bp, 32 predicted proteins | sample MGYA00511238_ERZ773214 | MGnify/ENA primary metagenome ERZ773214 (study PRJEB29015, sample SAMEA2738157) | human oral metagenome | biome: human oral; feature: human-associated habitat; material: saliva | place: China | collected 2259 ... | reverse complement strand
ATTCCCGAACGGTGCAGAGGGACATTTTATCGAAATCAATTCGATAGAGGAGTTGTTAGAATTTCAGAGAAAAGTGGGAAGCGAGCTGATAATTACTTCTGCAACTAATAATGAATCAATTCCAGCTATTGAAATTTATAATTATTACAGGGAGTGAACATGAAACGATTCATCGCAATCTGGATATTATTGTCTGCTGGATTGAATGTCTGGCAGATGGAGAAAATCCGCAATCTGGAAGAACAGCGCCCTATTGTAATCTACAAAGCAGATAATCAAGGCGCTGAGATATTTGGTAAAGTCGTCGAGAAAGGACGCCATGGCAAGCTATACACGCTTACAGTTCGTGATTACGGTATTTTCGTAGTTACGAAGGAAGTGTATGAGAAGGTGAAAGTTGGGGATGAGGTGAGGATTTAGATGGAAGGAAAAGAGTTAGAAGAACTTGCTTTTATTTTTCAAGTAGGACAGCTCGTTTTGCACACAGCAAGGTCAATTATTAAAGACGAAAATTTGTTAGGAAGTAACGGGACGTTCGCTATTGACGGGCACAAGTTCGAGATAAAGATATCAGAGGTATCTGAAAAGAGGTAAATATGGCAAATTTTGCAGAAGGAACAATTAAACTAAGAGGACGTGCAGAAAATATTAAATCAGCTTTGAAATATATGTTTGGAGCTGTTGGAGACATCACAATCGAAGAAGATACAGATGGTGAGATAATCACTTTTACTACAACGGACTCTTATTTTTATATCAATGGTACAAAACGTGCTTTTATTGACAATGATAGTTTTGAAATTCATCTTGATGATGATTTTCTTATCATCGAACTTGATAATTTTGAGCAGGCGTGGAGAGCTATCCCAGACGATTACACAAAAATATCTGAGAAATTCAATGTTGACATTAAGATATTCACGTTTGAACAAGGTATGCAATTTACACAAGAAATTGAAATCTCAAAAGGTAAAATTTTAAAAGATATCGTACGTAAGTATGATAATTATAGTTGGGAAGTTCCGTTCAGTTATCTTGGAGGATAAATTATGACCAGACTAGAAAATGTAAAACAATGGTTTATTGACCGTGATTTAGAAAAGGGTGAAAAATAATGGCTAGAGATATTTTAACTGATTTAGCATTTGAGAATTTTCACAAATGTATGGGAATTCCTGATTGGAACGAGTCTGATGAAGTAATTCTTGTTAGCTCAGCTAACAAAGAACAAATTGAGTCAGATGAAAGTTACCGTTCAGACGGAAAATGTAATTACCTTGGCAAACGAATTTGTATATTCTGTGGACAAGTGAAGAAAAATAATTACATCACACTACATAAATCTATGTTAGAAAAAATTATTAAGACAATGGGATCATTTAAAGAAGCGGAAGAAAACGGAGGAAAAATAAGATGAATACAAAAATGAATTTGGAAGAAAAGGTTCAACAGTGGTTTGTTGATCGAAACTTACATGAAGCAAATCCAGTCAAGCAGTTCTTGAAGCTCATGGAAGAGTCAGGAGAATTGTTTGAGGGTATCGCAAAGGATAAATCTGAACTGATTTACGATGCGCTTGGTGATATTCAGGTGGTTTTGATTGGGCTTGATCAGCAGATCAAGAATGGGGCTCAGATTTCAGCCAATCAACAGGAACTTGAATTGTTGCTGATGGTTTCTAGTCTGGGTAATATAGCTCAGAAGCTATACGCTCATATCTGTCATAATGAGACACAGATTCCTTTAATCAAAGCAGATTTGATGTTTCTTGACAGTGTGATCAGCACGGTTTCATTTTGCAATGGCACCACAGCTGAAAGTTGCTTAGAAGAAGCTTATGAAGTTATTAAAGACCGAAAAGGTAAGATGATTGATGGGGTGTTTGTTAAAGAGGAGGATTTATAAAATGAAAAAACTAGGAATTATTATTGGTGTATTACTTGTAACAATTGTCTCACCGTTTGTTGTTCAATTTGGTTGGAATGAGATTGTAACGACAATCCTCCCGGTCGGAAAGATTTCATTTTGGCAAGCTTTGGGAGTAGATGCTTTACTAAGCTTCATAAATCCAACAATCTATAGTGATGAAGATATTTCAAAAAAACTTACTCAGGCCATTTCAAAGATTATATATTTTGCATTTGTTCTGTGGCTAGCTAGTTTGTTTATTTAAGGAGGATCTGCCAGATGCTTGAAATAAATGGCAAAAGCCACGAAGCCCATATAATGAAACTCACAAAAAAGGATTTAAAAAACTTGAAAAAAGGCGAAACACTTATTTTTATCTGTAAAGAAGATAATAAGGCTATAGCTGTTAGTTTGGAGGACAAGGAGTGAGATATTTTAAAATACTATGTGTTGTTTTACTCGCATCCTTCCTCGTAGCATGTCACGAGATTTCGAGTGGGACGGTTGTAGACAAGTACATTGATGAACCTCATACAACGTTCATACCTGTTAATACAGGAAAAAGTTCGGTACTTGTGCCAACAAGAACCAAAAGAAGATATATTCTGGTCGTTTCTGGACATGTAGGAAATAAGCACGTTGAAGAAACATTTGAAGTGACAGCCGAGGAATACAAGTACTATGAAATTGGTAACACTTTTACACAAGATGCTGTTTTAGAGAATAAGGAAGGGGATAAACAATGAGACCAAAAAAATATCCGTATTCAGGCTCTCAAAAGACAGATAACAAACAAGATAGAGTCGAATTCGCTGAGATTTTAAATTACGAACCAATTAATGTGTCAATTGTTGTTAGAGAAGGGGAAAACAGTGATATATTAGCAAAATGTGTAATTCGCGCTTATGGTGAAGCATTATCGTTTATAGCAACATTACCAGTAAAAGGAACTAGGTTTTCGAAACAAAATCAAGCGTTGTTTAAAATCAGGCTTTATCAAAGAATTGAAAAAATGGGGAGCGAGAAGCTTTTAGAAAGCAATCATTTCATTTGGTCGAACATGTGTCTGGAAGAATTTTACAAAATAGTTACTTAGGAAGGAGGTTCATAGCATGGAACTGAGATTAAAAGAACTTAGAGAGGACCTAGGGCTCTCTGTCAAAGATATGGCTAGGGATACGGGTGTTTCTCAAAATACAATTCACTTGTACGAGCGAGGTGGATATCCATCTATTAAGCAAATTGAAATGATTGCTAAAACCTATGATGTAAATCCTGCTTGGCTTGTAGGGTGGATAGATGATGAAATGATGCCTGCAATCCAGGTAGTTGAAAAAGTGGTCTACAAAGAGAGTCCAACAGCAAGACTGCCAGATTATCACAATAACAATAACGACGGTAAGATTATCAAGTGGATTAAAAGTAAAAGATATATGGGAGGTAAGGCTTGGTCAAAAAGAACTTAACAAAGGCACGAAGAGATTATCTTGAGTTTGAACTCGATGATAAATATTTAAAGATTGACAAACTTATCGGCCAACGAAGGCATGAGCTAGAACGTTTGTATGAAGTTAAGCATCTTACTGTTCCTGGTATTGATGATACTGGAGCAAGTGGCAGTGGGACATTCGTCAACAGGTCAGAGAATCTAGCGGTTGCTTATGCAAGCGATCCTATGATTTTAAGACTAGAAAATCTCCAAAATGCTATCTCCCAATTACTAGAAAGTCTAGAACCAGATGACAAAAAAATCTTTTATCTTCGCTGGGGAGAACATACTGGATATGACTGGATTCAAGTTTGGCATATTATGGAAAATGGCGAAACTGGCTACTTGTATAGGCATAGCAAGCAGATTTACAGAAGACGTGAAGTCATTCTTGATACACTTGGGAATTTGCTCTTTATGTAAAGTTGTCAAAAAAACATATAGAATTGACAAAAACAATGTGTTAAATTAGTATCATGAAGAATAGCAGAGAGGAAATCTCTGCTTTTTTGTGCATTAAAAAAGGAGGTGAGGATATGTGGTAGTTGTTGAACCAATCAGAAATAGAGACGATGTTCAGCTTATGATTGAATGGCTGACGTTACACAGCGCAGTCAAAGAGTCGGATAGACAACGTAACCTCATGCTCTTTTTGTCTGGTGTTAATCTAGGGTTTCGTATTGGTGATATCGTCAAACTAAAAGTAAAGCACGTTAAAGGCTGGCATGTTCAAATTGTCGATGAGAAGACTGACAAGCCAACCAAACGAAAGATGCCAAAGAAATTCAAGAATGCCATGAGGCAGTACATCAAAGACAAGAAAGATGAAGACTTCCTCTTTCCTAGTCGAAACGGAAAGCACCAGCACATAAAACCTAACACAGCTTACAAGATTATTAAAAGAGCTGCTGAAGAGGTTGGTCTGGAAAATATAGCGACTCACTCGATGAGAAAGACCTTTGGCTTATTCATGTACGAACAAACCAAGGATGTCGCTCTGATAATGGACCTACTGAACCACTCAAGCCAGAGTATTTCACTAAGATATATCGGCAAAAATCAAGATTCACAAGACCGAGCCATGACGAAGTTTCAAGGCTTTTAATTTTTTTATTTTAACATCAATTCATTGTTTTAAGGTTATGATGATTTCATTCTACACATGCGAGATAAACGCTTGATAAATCTAAGTTGAAACTCATGCAGCGAATTCACTAGAATATGTAAAACAAGGAATTGAAAGAGTAAAAACAAAGGAGATTGCACAGTTATGAAAGGTATTATTAAAAGACTTTTTAATAAAAGAACCACTAAACAAAAACCATTAGGAAAAATTGTAGTTGGAGTCGAAATTGAAAATCGCTCAGAATTAAAAGAGTTAACTCAAGAATGTTGTGAAGCAATCGAACACTTGAACAATTGTATTGAGAAGCTAAATACATTCGAGCTCAAAGTATCAACATCAATAATCAAATGATTGAAGTTTCAACTCGAGAAGAACGCAACCAATTTTACAATTCCAGTGAATGGAGAGCGCTTCGTAAGTTAGCACTTGAACGTGATCACAATGAATGTGTTTGGTGCAAAGACGAAGGCAAAGTCACTAGAGAGAACCTAGAGGTTGACCACATCAAGGAACTAGAGTTCTATCCAGAGTTTGCGCTTGATATCGATAATCTACGAACACTGTGCAAAGCATGTCATAATAAGAGGCATGATCGTTTTGATAAGAATGACAGAAATTTCCGAAAAGATGAATGGTGGGGTTAGGTGAACGAACCTTAAATACCCCCCGGTCAAAAAAATCGGAAATTTTCAAAGATGTCGGTAAGCGGTCTGCACTCGACTGTCCAAATTTTTAACGAAAAATTAAAGGGGGTGGGGGGTAATGGAAGAATACTCAGAAAAAAATATAAAAGAATTAGAAAATCAGCTACTTTCTAAAATCGGCTATTTTAGTCCTAGAAAAAAGGATGCGATCCAGTACGAAAAAGTGAATCGATATCTTTATCTTGTCAGATTGCTGTATGAGCTGAAAGCTAAACTTCATGAAGACGGATTGGTCATCACTGTTCACAATGGGCAACAGAGATTCCAAAAAGCGAATTCTCTCATCAAGGAAATCAACACAACAAGCAATCAGCTTTTGGCTATTGAGCGGTCGTTTGATTTTGAGGTTGAAAACTCTCCTGTTGAGAAACCTACGTCTGGAAGTGATCTGTTATGATTTCTCATCCGTTGGTTGATGATTACATCAAAATGGCCGAACGTGGAGAAATTGTTGTCAACAAGGAAAGGAAGTTGCTGTTTAAAATCATCAAAGAGAAAATCTACCCTCGTGATGATTTATATTTTGATAATGACTTGATTGATAAGTTCATTCGTTTTGCGGAAAAGAACTTTTTCCCTTTAGCAAAGTACCAGCTTTTCTTGACTCCTTTCATTTTCCTTTTTCGGAAGGAAGACGGGGAGCCACACTTTGACGAGTATCTATACACTCTTGCTCGTGGTGGTGGTAAGAATGGTTTCATGTCTGCCAGGTCTTCGTTCTTTATCAGTCCTATCTACCCTATCCGAGATTATGATGTGACTATCACTGCTAACTCTGAGAAACAGGGGAAGGTCTCTTTTGAGGAAGTCTATGAGACCATTCAAAGGCGAGGTCTTGAGGACCATTTCTATCTAACTAAAATGTCAATTACAGGTCGAGCGAACAACTCGGTCTTTTCTTTTCGGACGAATAATCCGAAGACTATGGACTCTGCTCGTGATGGTTGTCTTGAGTTTGATGAGATTCACCAGTTTGAAGATGATAAGGCTGTGAAGGTTCAAAGGTCTGGTCTTGGGAAAATCGCTCATGCTCGGACTTTCTACAACGGGACGAATGGTTATGTGCGCGAGGGCTTCTATGACAAGCTGATAGAGAAGTCTATGCAAATCTTGAATGGAGAGGTTGATGATTTCAGGCTCTTTCCTTTCATCTGCAAGCTTGATAGTGCGGATGAGGTGGATGACATGAAGAACTGGCCAAAGGCAAATCCGATGTTGGATGAAAGCACTCCTTACGCTAAGAGGTTGCTTGCAAGAACCAAGGCTGACTATGATGATCTTGAGTTGGAACCGTCTGGCCGTCAGGAGTTCATGACTAAACGGATGAACCTTCCTGAAGCAGACCTTGAGAAAGATGTGACTTCTCGAGAAAAATTAGTTGCTTGTTTGCGGTCTCCTGGTATTGACTTGAAAGGTCGGTCATGTGTGGCTGGATTTGACTATGCGAGTATCCGAGACTTTGCGAGTGTTGGTTTGCTCTTCAAAAATGGTGATGAGTTCATCTGGAAGCAACATTCATTTGCACGAAAATCATTTTTAAAAGCTTTTAAGCTGAAAGCCCCTATTCAGGAATGGGCAGATAGAGGCTTATTCACAATTGTGGACGGCCCTAGTATTGACCCTCGTTTATTGGTTGAAAAATTGAACGAATGGAGCAAAGACTATCAGATTGAACTTGTATGTGCTGATGGTTTCAGAATGGACTTGTTAAAACCGCTTTTGGAAGAGGCTGGCTTTGACTATGAGTTCTTGCGCAATCCTGGGGCTATTCAATCTAAGGTTGCGCCAACTATTGAAGATGGATTTGCTAATGAGCGATTTATCTTTGGAAATGACAACTCTATGATCTGGTATACAGATAATACCTACGTCAAAGAGGACAAGGATGGCAATAAGCGTTTCTTGAAGAAAGAGCCTGTCAGAAGAAAGACGGATGGGTTCCATGCCTTAATTGCTGCTCTTTACAAGAGGGAGTTGGTGCAAGAGTCGAACGTTGGGGAATTCCTTGACATGTTAGAGGATTGGGAGTTTTAGGCAATGACATTATTGTAATTGAATGTAGCTCTGTTTTTTGATATACTAGTTCTGATATTTAGTGCAATATTATTTTGCTAATAGGATTAGGAGATGGACTCATGAACAGGCAGGAACAATTACTTGAATTGGAGAATGAAATAGCTAAAGCAAATAAGGAAATCGGTGATTTAAAATCAGGTATGACTCCTGGTCAGATGATTTCAGTGATTTTTCTTTTTATAAGTATTTTTATGATTTTTATACTTTCTGGTTTTTTTGTTAAATTCTTTGGTCTTATATTAGCTTTTCTGTCCATCTTAGGAATAATTGGTGCTTCTAATCAAAAAAGCGAGAGAGTTAGTTGGTTGGAACAACGTTGTACAGACTTGGAATGTGAAATAGAGAAAAAGAAACAAGAGTGGTTAGAAGAGGATAACAGAAAGCAAGAGGAACTTAAAAAGAATGAGGAGAAAAAACTTTATAAATTTCTTGACGAGGTATTTGTTGTTGGAACTAACTATAGACCAGATAGGAATAAACCGTTTGAAGAATTATTGGAAGTAGACTATTCTACTTATGACGAATATTGGGATACTATCACTACTTCTAATTTTGAATTGGTGGCTGAGCCAGAAAATCAAGTTGATAGCAATGCTATTAAAGTTATTGTTGAAGGTTATTTTATTGGTTATATTTCACGAAAACGTAATAAAATGTTAAAGAAGTACTTGGATAAAAATAACTATATCATAGGTGGTGAAGTCAAAATTTCTGGAGGTATGGGGTATGATATAAATGATCGATTTAAACGGTTACCTATTAGATATGATTTGAATTTAAAAATCAAGAAAAAGGATTAGCAGAAGTAGCATAATATAAGCACTCGAAAGGGTGCTTTTAATTTTGGGCGGGTGGTCGGCAGAAAATAAAAGAAAGGAGGTTGCAACATGGGGTGGCTTGATATTTTCAAAGCTCGGAAGGAAGTGATTACTGGTTTTGATTTTGATGATTTAGAGCGAATTTTTGGGAGTCTTTATCTCAAAAGTTTAGCTGTAGATAAATCAGCTGAATTTGTAGCTCGTATCTTTGCAAAGTCTGAGTTTCGCTACATGGTCAAAAACAAGCACGAACGCTCTAATTGGGATTATCTTTTAAATGTCCGTCCGAATCGCAATGAGTCTGCTTCAGAATTTTGGCAAAAGGTGATTTATCGTCTATTGACGAAAAATGAAGTACTCATTATCTTGTCAGATGATGATCAACTATTAGTCGCCGATAGCTTCACTCGAAAACGATATGCAGTCTATGATGATACTTTTGAAATGGTATCTGTGCGAGACTATACGTTTCAGCGAAAGTTTGCTATGAGTGATGTGATTTTTTTGCAGTATAACAATAATCGACTGCAAGAATACATGAGCGACTTATTTGCAGACTATGAAAAGCTACATAGTCGCTTGGTCGAGGCCTTGGGTCGTAATAATCAGATTCGGGGCATTCTTAACACTAAGACAAACGGTACCTTTAACGAAGAAAGATTTAAGCAGATGAAAGAATATGCTGACGGTCTTTTCAAGTCTTTTACTACAAAGACTGTAGCCATTGTTCCAGCTCAGAATGGTTTTGATTATAACGAATTGACCAATACAGTCGGAACTGCAAATCTGTCCGTTGATGAGTTGAAAAAACTTCGAAGGCAATTTGATGATGAGGTTGCTGATATATTGGGTATTCCAACTGCATTGATGCACGGGGATATGGCTAATCTAGAAAACAGTCAGAAAATGTTTACTAGTTACTGCTATAAATCTCTAGTGAAGAAGGTATCTGACGGGTTAAATCATGCCATGGTTGGTCCTGATGCTTATGCTGGGGAACGTTTCTTTGTCATTATCGGGGAAGGTCAGAGGGATAAGTTTGCTTTGGCTGAAAACATTGATAAGTTAATTTCCTCTGGAGCAATGCTAATCAATGAAGTCCGAGCGGAGCTAGGACTAGAGGCGGTTCCTTGGGGTGACAAACCAGTCATGACTAAAAATTATCAGATTGGTAAGGAAATAGAGAAAGGAGGTAAAAAAGAAGATGAAGGTAATTCCAATTAAAGGAACAATTATCTCAAATAACAGCAAGTGGATCTACGAGTTATTTGAGAGGGAAGCTACTGCACCAAAAGACATTGTATTACCGGAAACTGGAGAAGATGTAGAAATTCATATTAACTCTGGTGGTGGAGATGTCTACGCTGGTAGCGAAATCTACACAGCTTTGCGAGCTTACTCTGGTCGAGTAACTGTCAAAATAGTAGGTATTGCAGCAAGCGCTGCTAGTGTCATTGCTATGGCCGGTGATTCTGTTGAAATCAGCCCAACTGCTCAAATTATGATTCATAATGTATCCTCTGGCGTTTATGGAGATCATAACGCTCTGGAGCATGAGGCAACTGTGCTAAAAGGGTTTAACAAGTCTATTGCGAGTGCTTATGTCCACAAGACAGGAAAAGCTTTGCCTGACTTGTTGGAACTGATGAATCAGACTACTTGGTTTGACGCGGAAGCAGCTGTTGAGAATGGTTTTGCGGATAAGGTGATGTTTGCGCAAGAGGTTGCGCCACTCTTAGTAGCGAGTGAAACGCCAATGATCCCACAAGACTTTATCGAGCGGATGCAGGCTACTATGACTCCTGATGTAGACAAGATTGCTGAGCTAGTGGCTCAAAAACTGGCAGAGCATGAGGCAGAAAAAGTGAAAACCGAAAATAAGAAAGCGGCTGAGCCTAGTGGTTTCGGTCGTTTTGCATTTTAAGAAAGGAAAATTTAAACATGATGAAATTATCAGATGAATTCAAAACAGCTCGTCAGAACTTTCTGGATGCTGTTACAAACAATGAACCTGCTGAAAAGCAAGGAGAACTTTATGAGAAGATGCTTAACGCCATTCTGGACGAAGCAAAGAAATCAGCTCGTGAGGAAGTAGATGGCCTTGTTGCAGTAAGTCCATTTGATGAAAAACTATCTCTTCGTGAACGTGAATTTTTCAACAATTTGGACAAAAAAGCTCCAGGAAAAATTGAAAAGTTCTTCCCGCAAGAAACAGTTGATCGCATCTTTGAAGATATGGTACAAGAACATCCATTGCTTGAACATATTGGACTCCGTAACGGTGGCCCTCGTTTGAAGTTCCTTAGTTCTACTACAACAGGTGTAGCAGTTTGGGGGAAAATCAACGATGAAATCAAGGGTCAATTGACTGCTGGATTCGGTGAAGAAGAAGCTATTCAGAACAAATTGACTGCCTTTGTTGTCCTTCCAAAAGACACAGAAAAGTTCGGACCTGGTTGGCTTCATTCTTTCGTATCTGCTCAGCTTACAGAAGCTTTCGCTGTTGCTCTTGAAGCAGCCTTTTTGAATGGGGATGGAGATGAAAAACCAATCGGTTTGTCCCGTACTTTGACAGGAACGGTTGCGGCAGGGAAAACAACATACAATGCTAAGACATCATCTGGCGATGTAACTCTTGGAGCAAAAGGAAAGACGACTGAAGAAAAAGCTAACATCACGATCAATGAATTCAAAGAAATTTACAAATATCATTCCACTAAAGCAAATGGGAAACCTGTAGTAACTCGTGGAAACATGGTTATCGTTGTAAATACGAGCGATGAACTTGACTTTACAACTCAATTCACCACTCTGAATGGACTTGGTGTATTTGTAACAAATCTTCCATTCAATCCAATTGTAATTCCATCAATTGCTCAAGAAGCAGGTAAAATCACTACTTTTGTGAAAGGCCGTTACGATGCAGTTATTGGTGGTGGAATTGAATTTGATACTTTTGACCAAACTCTTGCTTTTGACGATCTCAATCTTTATACTGGCAAACAATTTGCATATGGGAAACCACATGATGAAAAAACCGCTGCGGTTTGGACCCTAAAACTTGGTAAGGACTAAGGTGTTGCCCTATGGAGGAGACAAAAGAATTTCACCCACTCCTTAAAGCATTTAAGGAGCGGATGAGAATTTTTCATAGTGGAGAGGATGATAACCTCTCCCGTATGTTGGAAAGTTCTGAGTTAGCGATTCACAGTTTAGTCGGTAGTAAGAACACTAGCGATCCACGAGTGAGAGAGCTTATTTTAGAACGTTCACGATACGTCTATAATGACCAGGTAGAGTTTTTCTATCAAAACTTTCAAGGTGATTTAATGGCGTTGTCTCTAGAAAACTATAAATCGGAGGAAAAACATGATTAAGGTTTTAAAAGAATTTTATGACTTGAAAGCTGGAATGGTCCGCAAAGAGGGCGATACATTCGAAGAAACTAAGGAACGTTTTGACGAAATCAATACAGCTTTACCTGAGTTTGTTGAATGGGAAGATAAAACTACAGAAGTAACTGAAACATCACCATACTATGTATAACCGTCCCAGTTATCGCTACAAAAAGCCTGAGTCTCAAAATGGAGACCTGAGAACCCCCTTGACTTTCTATACTTCTAAAGTCGAGGAGGGGGTTGATGGTCGTGATGTGAGTTACAAGAAGGCTTTTTCTACGATGGGGCAAGTTTACTCCCCTAGCTTTAAAGACATCGAGATTGCGACAGGAAAAGCGATGAAAGCTAAGATGACTTTGAAAATTCGTGACCCTTTGACAGATTATCAGCCTGAAAGTCGGCATTTTGTCGAAGTTGGGGATATCCGTCTAGTTGGCAAGAAATGGCAGGTCATTGATGTCCGTCCTGATTTTGACAATCGGGATTTTTTGATAGTTATTATCGGAGGTGGTCGTGATGTCTAGTGGAGCAAATCTAAAAGGATTTGATGATGTTTTGAGGAATATCGAGGCTCGTTTAGGAGAGCCAGTGGTTCGTAGAAAAGTCAATAAGGTCTTGAGGGAGACTGTCAAGGAGTTTGAGCCCTCTTTTAAAATAGCTTTGAGAGTATACGCTGACACTGGGAAGACGGTTGGTGCGGTCGTTCATGGGAATGTGACTGGTACAGCTAGCGGTGTTCCGATGGTTAAATTAGGTTTTAAAAGTCCTCGTTGGACTCTTATTCACTTAAATGAATTTGGCTATGCAAAGAATGGGCACCCTCGTGGTTTCGGTATTATGCGCCGCTTTTTTGAAGGTAGCAAACCGGTCTTCAAATCCAAAGTAGGCATGAAGTTAAAACAGGAGTTTTTGTAATGATTAAGGACAAATTAACTGAACTCTACAACGCTTTGAAAGAGGATGAGTCTTTATCTGGTATTAGTATCAAGTCATTTGACCGTCCTGATACCTTGGGAGATGACGAGACGAGTATTGTCATTATCCCTGTCGGACCTCCAATGCAGACAGCTCACGGTAGCAATACTAGTCTGGCTAAGACTTTTCTCTATCAAATCAATGTAGAGTCTACTAATCGAGTGGAGTGTAAAGAACTCCAAGGAAAAATTGAAAAAATAATGGAACATCAGGGATTTTATCAGACTGAAGGTGGTTTGGATCAATGGATCCCTGATATCAAACGCTATGTAGACGCTCGGACCTACAAGGGTCAGAGTGCTCTGTATGATAAATACTAGAAAGAAGGTAAAGAAATGACAGTAAAAGGAACAGCACTTATTGGCCTTAAATCGGTCACAATTCGTGTGCATGATGGAAAGACTCCAACAGCTGGAGAGAACCTCTTCACGCTAGAAGGTAAAGATAACGAAGGGGCTACACAGACTGCTAAAGTAACTGGATTATCTAGTGACCCTGTAAAGACCTATGGTAGTAATGTGGCTTATCACGTATCCAATCGAGGGGTAGGTGATGTTAAGGTAGAGATGGGTTTACTTGATGTCCCATTAGCTTTATATACTAGTGCTTTGGGGTATGGCAATGATAATGGTATCTATTACTTCGGTGCAGACACCGTTGCCAAGAATGTTTCAATTCTCATTGAAAGTAATACTGCTGATGGGGAACCAGTTTACTATGGTTTTTACAAAGGGCAGCTTTCCATGGATGCTATTGATTTTGAAACGATTAAGGATAAGGCTAATGAGTTAGCTACCACTAATGTGAATTTTGCTGCGACAGCTAGTTCAGATGCTGCAACTAATGGTCGATATGGTGCAATTGTGTATGGATCGGATGCTGAAAAGTTGAAGAAATTGAAGGGTCAACTAAAGATGACCGCAGCAGGCTAGGAAGAGGGCGTAAGCTCTCTTTTTATCTTTTTTTCTAGAAAGGAAAGTATATGGCTAAGGTGCAATTTACAATCAAAAATGAAAAAGGAGAGGATGTTGTTAAGTCAACTAAGACAATCCTAACCGAACATTATCGTGATTACTTAATTTTAATGGATGCAATAGAAAAAGCAGAGTCTGAAGTAGTAAAACTTGATAAGCAGCTGCAATTTATTGCTAATCTATGTGATGATGTAACTGTTGAAGATTTACTGAAATATACAGATTTTTCGAAAATTATTTCTATCTTTACAGAAATTTATGCTCATCTGGTCGGTGATGTTGACCCAAAGGAGAAAAAATAAAGCCGAGTGAAGCACTGAAGCGGTTTTATGGATTTGTCAAGCAAGCTACTGAGGGTCCTTATGGTATGAGTATTCGTGATGTGATGGATACGAGTTGGGAGGATCTGATGGGGGTTTTGGGAACTATGGAAACGATGGAAACAAGTGAGAGAGAAGAAGTTATAGACCTAGCTGATTTGTTGGGAACTATATAGCTTTTAACTTGCAAATGTAGCTACACAGGAGTATAATAATGTTGAAAAGATGGTGGCTACATGGATAAGCAATTTGTTATACGAGCGAGAGTTGATGAGAAAATTTTAAATAAACTAAATTTTATATCAACTAAGCTACAACAAGGACGATCAGAAACGATCCGTCAAGGAATAGAGAAGCTCTATAGAGAGCTGGGAGGACAAGATGAGTAGAAAAGGATTGATTTGGGCACGTATTTGGTTAGGTGTGGCTATTTCTGCTTTGGCGTTCTATACCTATGCGATTATTTATATCTTTAATCATGATATGGATGAAATCTTTGCGCCTTTCATCATGTTGTTAATTTATGCACCGTTGATCCCTATGTTTTTGATAGCAGTTGGTGGAATGTCTTTATTAGCTTGTGTAGAATTTGCTTATCGTAATTTGCAACGATATAAATAAATGAAAAGAGTCCGTAAGGGCTTTTTTATTTGCTCTTAGGAGTTAGGAAGGAGAACAAGATGGCAAGTGGTACGCCGTTAGGAGCAATGTATATCGAGCTGGGGCTGGACGTGTCGAATTTCAATCCTACTCTAACTGGTGCAAAAAACGCTGTAAAGTACTTTCAAAATAATGTCCGTTCTTTGGATAGTACTTTGAAAGGAAATGAAAAAAATGCTAGCTTACTTCAAGCGAAGTACAAGACTTTAGGACAAGCCATTGATTCGCAACGTAAAGTTTTGGATGAGATGAAGAAAAGTTTTGATAAGCTTGATCCTGGGACAGCTAAGTTTGACAAGGCTGCTGCTGATATTCAGCGTGAGAATGCTAAGTTGGCAGTAATGGAAAACCAGCTACGTGGAGTTGAAAAAGCTTTGAAAGATGTTGGTCGCGAAAATAGCTGGGCTGGTATAATTTCGAATCAGTTATCCAAACAAGGGGAAAAGTTTGAGTGGCTAGGTGGGAAATTGCGTGGTATGGGAGACGCTATGCGTCCCGTATCGACTTTGGTTGCTACAGGATTTACATTAGCAACTCGAAAAGCAATTGAGTTTGAGGACCAGATGAACACAACCAAATCACTCCTTGCAGACACTGTACCTACTGTTGAAGAACTGAATACAACAACAAAAAGATTAGGTGAGAGTTCCAAAGGATGGGCGAAACAATATGGGATTTCTACGGCATCTATTAACGAAGGATTGCAAGAAATCATCAAGAAAGGTTTTGATGCTAATCAAACTATTGATGCTATGCCAAGCATCCTAGATGCTGCTAAAGCATCTGGCGATGATTTTAACGTGGTTATGAACGCATCTACAAACATCTTACGCCAGTTTGGACTAGAAGCAAAAGATACTGGTAGGGTAACTGACAGTCTAACTTATGTAGCTAACAAAACATCAGCTGGATTCTCAGATATGGGACTTGCTATGGAATATATCGGACCTGTAGCTCATTCGCTAGGTATGTCAATTGAGGAGACTTCAGCTGCTATTGGTCTACTTTCTGATAATGGTATAGCTGGTGAGAAGGCCGGTACGGCATTACGTGGTGCTTTATCGAAATTATTGAAACCTTCTGAATCTAATGCGAATGCAATGCGTGAATTAGGGTTTAGCGTTGAAGAATTCCAGTCTGGTGCATTGAAGTTGCCAGATATTATCGATCGAATCAAGAAATCTACTGAAGGCTGGACGGATGCAGAAAAATCCTCTGCAATTGCTCGTGCATTTGGTATTGAGGCTCAAACAGGTATGAATGCCTTGATTAATCAAGGCGGAGATGCACTTCGGAATCTAACAAAACAAACTGAAAGTGCTCGTGGGTATACTCATAAACTTGCTAGAGAGTTGATGAACTCTTCAAAAAATGGAGTTGAACGTTTTAAAGCTAATCTTGAAGTATTGCAGATAAATATTGGTCAAAAGTTGTTGCCAACTTTAAGCCCTCTAATCGAAAAGGTTAATCATATCATAGAGAGTTTTTCAAAGGCTTCCCCAGAAGTACAAAATTTTTGGATAAAAGTTGGACTAGGTGCAGCAGTCGCTTATCCTGCTTTGAATATGCTGGGTAATTTCTCAACAACCCTCGGAGGAGTATTTAAAATCGCTGGGAAGGGAGTTGAGCTACTTAACACAGCAAGAAACATATCAGCAGTAGGGGCAACCGCTGCTGAAGCTGGTGCAAGTGTAGGATTGTTGTCAAAAGCAGGAACATTGCTTGGGCTTGCTTTTACACCAACAGGAGCTGTAGTTCTTGGAACACTTGCAGTTGGGGGTGCAATTGCTTACTTTGCTCATAAAGCATATGAAGCCAGACAACGTGCCCAAGAATGGGGTGCAAGCGTTAGTGTGGATCAAGCAAATCAACTTCAAGATTTCAAAGATAAAGTAGATGAAGCAAACCATGCGATGACAGATTTTGGATCAGGCGCTGCTAGTGTCGATAAGGTAACTGAGTCTGTCAAAAAGCTAGCTACTGAGATTCAAAAGTTAGCTGATGAAAACCTAGCCAAAGACATCGATTTAGCACAAAAGTTAGGACTTAGTGATGAAGCGATTCAAGCTCTAACTGAGCATTCTAATCAAGTTAAAGATAATGTGCAACAGATGTCGGATGAGGTTATCAAAATTTATCAAAACGCTGCAAACAATCATCGAAAACTTTCTGAAGAGGAAAAAGCAATTGTTTTAGCGAATCAGAATGAACTCATCAATACTCAGTTAGAGTTGATGGAATATTCTGGTGAAGAACGTATCAACATGATCAAAGCTTTCAATGGTCAAGCCGATGAATTAAATACAGAACAGCTTAAAAAAGCCACTGAGTTAACTGAGAAATGGGTCAAAGATGAACAAGCTTCTTACCAAGAACGTTTGGACGGATACAAGAAACTAATGGAACAAATCAAAGGCGAGGATGAAAAATCTGTTAAAGCTCGCGCTGAGATCAAGAGTAAAATGGAGCAGTTGGAAGCTGAACACACAGCTAAAATGGAAGCGTATAGCCAGAAATGGAATGATTTGCAAGGTAGACTTTTAAAAACTTTAAAAGTTAGTCCAGAAGCATTATCCGGCATCATGAATCAGCTTAAGTCACGAGCTGAGGAAATGGGATTGACTTACGATGAAATGGCCATCAAGTTCCAAAACACCTTCTCAAAAGTGCAAGAAGGTAATAGTATGTGGGCACAAACTGCTAAAGATGCAACCGAATCAATGAAGCTTGCAAACACTCAGTGGAATTCCATGGTATGGGATGAAAAAACTGGTAAGCTGAAAACAAATGCAGTTGAAGAAGTGCAAAAGGCCCTTGAAGCAGAAGGTGGATGGGATGCCATGCAATTCATCCTTAAAGAAGCGAATCTTGAGACTAATGCTCGTTTGACTATCGGAGAGGCTCTTGTAGCAAACGGCCAGTGGGAGCAGTTATCTCCAGAAGAAAAAGAACTAATTGTGAATGGCAAACCAGCGGTACAAGCTATCTTGGATAGCAAAGAACTGATGTTACAATGGAACGATTTGCCTTCTGAGGTAAAAGAAATTCTTGGTAAGAATGAAAGCTTTTTAAGCAGTGCAGAAGGTGCTAAGCAAGCATTGACTCAGTGGAACTTAATGACACCGAGCGAAAAAGCATTGACTTTAAAAGATTTAGCTAGTAGCGATATTAAGGTAGTCCAAGGTCGTATCGATATGATGACTGGTAAGCAATTACCAATTGAAGCGATTGATAATACACCAAGCACTGTAGAGTCGGTGTTGTATGGTGTAAATTCTATTCGTCAACATAAACCAGTTGATATTAACGCGACAGACTTGACAGGTGATGTCCGAAACGAGACAAGTAGTGAAATCAATGCTATTAAACAGAATAGTCCTATTGGCATTTCGGCTCAAAACAATACACAAGGAACTGTTAACCAGGTACAAAGTGGGGTTGATTCTATTCGTGACAAAACTGTAACCATTAACGCCCAAGACAACGCTTCTGGTGTACTTTCAGGGATTCGAAGCTGGATCAATAGTGTAACGGGCAACTTCTTTACAAATATTTTTGCAAGCAGACACGCCCACGGGACCAACTACCACCCTGGTGGTCTTGCTATTGTCAATGACCAGCGCAACAGCAACTACAAAGAAATGGTTACCCTACCAGATGGCAGGAGTTTCATTCCTGAAGGCAGAGATGTTCTGCTCCCTCTTCCAAAAGGTTCGAAAGTATTGCGAGCTGACAAGACTAGACGTTTGATGCGTGAGATGGGCATTCCCAAATACGCGACAGGGGTTGGTATTCCTAGCGATGCGAAATTCCTCCGTGAAATGGAAGAAGCGCAGCGTAATATTACAATTCAGACTACAAGTGTTCAAAATGGTCAGGATACAGAAAAAGTCGTTGCTGAGATGAGAATTCTGAGGGCAAGTTTAGAAAAATTGCTTATTGCTATCCTCAACAAGGATACGAACGCTTATATGGATAGCTCTGTAGTGACGGATATTATAACCAAGAAGCAGAGAGAGCGAGAAAGAATGACACTAAGAATGAAAGGAGTGCTTGAATGAGTGAAGTGACAATGCGTTTCAATAAAACTGATTTTCGAGAGCTCATTGAAATCCATGACATCCAACGAGATATAGGGAACAATCGCTCAATCTCTATCGATCATGCGCCAAGAATCGGAATCAATATCCAGCAACAAACCATTGATGCAAAATATATCAAGGTAGATTTTTCCATCTGGTCCAAAGACAGAAATACCCTCAAGCACAAGCTTGCGGGTATTTTTAATGTTGATAGTCCTAAAGAGCTGACATTTTCAGATGAGCCCGACAAATACTATCTGTCCATGCCGATTGAGAGTATTTCAATGCAAGAAACGAGCGGTCGAAGGTCAACTGGTTCTATAAAATTCATTGTTCCAGACGGTGTAGCCCATAGCTCAGCTTATAAGAATTTCAATAGTGATTCAAATGCACAAACTACAACCGATAAAATGGTTTTTGACTTAGTAAACAATGGGACGGTTGAGGCCTTTCCAATTATCAGAGTTAAGCATAATGCTGAAAATGGATATATAGGTCTTGTCAATAATAATACGGCTTTTGAGATGGGAAACCGTGAGGAGGCTGATACTGAACCAGTCAAACGGTCTGAGGTCTTGCTTGATTTTAGAGGCGACAAAATCGCTGACGGCTTTGCTAGAGCAGTGAAAAATAGCTCAGTGACCAATAGCAGATGGGACAATATAACGGGAACATCAGAACTGACCACAGTAGATGGCAAGAAACGTATAAAGGTAAGAGAGCAGGCCAGTGGGGCTTACAATGAGAATTATGGCGCAGGGCTTTCATGGGAGATACCTGCAGACTCAACAGGTCAGAAAGGCTCACTCAATGATTATCTATTTTGTAAATTGGTCTATCAGCTAGAGTCAATCAATCAATGTGGCTTTATTAAGGTAGCTGTATCTGACACTAGTGGTCAATTTTTGTACGGAATCGAAACCTATAAGCGCTATAACGGTCTATACTGTGGATTTAATGTCTTTGCGACAGATAACGCTGGTGGATATAACTTTTTAAAAACTTTGCTTTTTGACTCTTCTAGCGACAAAAATACAAATCCGTTTGCACTTTCAAAAGGTCAATTTGAACTACAAAGAAACGACGAGAGAGTTCAAGTTTATTATAATGGCTCGCACTATGACTTTATTGTCCCTGAAATCAAAGGCAAAAAGTCAGCTAAGATCCATGTTACGATAGGTGCTTTTCGAGGGAAAACAATCATCTCTCACTTATATCTTGATGAGTTGATGTATCGTAAGGACTTTGTACAAGCATCAAGAGACATTCCTAATCGCTATCCTATCGGTTCAAATGTTGTAATCAACAGTGAAGATGATACGGTCTATATTGACGGAATCGCTAAAGCTGGAGAGGTTGTTGATGGTTCACAATGGCTATCTGTACCGCCTGGAGAATCTAAACTTGAGATGTATTTTTCAAGTTTTATAAAGAAAAAACCAACCGTGACAATCGAATTTGAAGAAAGGTGGCTCTAATCATGCTTTTAACAATTCATGATGCAAATTTACAAAAGGTTGCTTTTGTTGATAATAGCAAGCAAAGCACACTTAACTTTTACAACGATACCTGGACTAGAAGTTTACAAACAGGATCATCCACTTTTGAATTCACTGTATTTAAAAAGGCTATTAAGTCAGACACTCCAACCCAAAAAGCCTATTCTTATCTGAATGAACGGGCGTGGGTATCTTTCAAATATCATGGCAAGAGCTTTATTTTCAACGTTATGCAGGTTGAAGAAAATGAGCAGACAATTAAATGTTATTGCGAAAACCTCAATCTTGAGCTTATCAATGAGATAGCCAACCCTTACAAGGCTACAAAGGCTATGAGCTTTGCAGAATATTGTGAGGCCATGGACTTGTTAAACTATACTCACCTATCCATCGGCATCAATGAAATTTCAGATTACAAGCGTACTCTGGAATGGGAGGGGCAAGAAACCAAACTAGCCCGTCTATTAAGCCTTGCCAAACGCTTTGATGCTGAGATTGAGTTTGACACGCAGTTAAACGCTGACAGTACAATTAAGAAATTCTCTATCAATGTCTATCATGAAAATGATGACAACCATCAAGGTGTAGGACGTATCAGAAATGATCTACAGTTAAAATATGGCAAGAATATCAATTCTATCACTAGAAAAGTTGATAAGACTGGCATTTTCAATACAATCCGCCCAACTGGTAAAATACGGGTTAAAAATGGAGCTGGTGAAGAAGTTGAGGAAGTGGTAACTATCCGAGGGCTTGACGATTGGAAAAAGTATAACAAAGACGGTATTTGTGAGTTTTACCAGCGAAACGAGTCGCTTTATGCTCCAATCTCAATGCAGCTCTATCCTTCAACATTCTCACACGGTACAGCTGATGATCAATGGACGAGAAAAGATTTTAGCTACGACACTGATAATCCAAAAGAACTACGTCGTTTGGCATACAATGAATTGAAAAAACATTGTTATCCAGCAATCACTTATGAAGTCGATGGTTTTGTCGATGTTGAAATCGGCGATACAGTCAAAATTCATGATTCAGGATTCAATCCTTTGCTAGTAGTTCAAGCGCGAGTTACTGAACAGAAAATCAGCTTTTCAAATCCAGCAAGCAACAAAACAGTATTTTCGAACTTTAAAGCCTTTGAAAATCAGTTATCAGACGGAATACAAGAGGCTCTTGAGCGCTTATTTGAGCAGTCTAAACCTTACGCAATCAAACTTTCAACTAGTAACGGTATCATTTTTAAAAATCAAACTGGAGAAAGTGTTATCACTCCTACACTTTACAAGGGCGGTAAGTTGATAACGGCTGGAGTCACTTGGAGATGGTCTTTAAATGGGATTGTAACAACTGGTCAGACATACACAGCTAGAGGTAGAGATGTTTCTGACATAATCACATTGACTGTTGCAGCTTACATAGACAATGAAGAAGTCGCAGTAGATGAAATCTCTCTAGTAAATGTATCTGATGGCTTAAATGGCCCTAAAGGTGATAAAGGCGACCCTGGACCACAGGGAGCAATAGGTCCTAAAGGAGATCGAGGGGAGAAAGGAGACCGTGGCTTACAAGGTCTCCAAGGCTTGCAAGGTGCTAAGGGTGACCAAGGGATTCCAGGGCCTAAAGGTTCAGATGGACGTACACAGTATACTCACATTGCCTACGCTGATAATGCAACAGGTAGTGGATTCAGTCAAACAAACACTGACAAAACCTTTGTTGGGGTGTACATTGACTTTAATCCAACAGATAGCAGAAATCCTACTGACTATCGCTGGACGAGATGGAAAGGTCATGATGGCGCCGATGGGCTACCAGGTAAACCAGGAGCAGATGGAAGAACGCCTTATGTTCACTTTGCTTATTCTGATAATGCGGATGGTTCTGGTTTGACAATGACAGATAACGGACAGCGTTATTTTGGTCATTATTCAGATTATGAGAAACCTGACAGCTCAGATAAAACTAAATACAAATGGGTTGATCGTTGGGCTAAAGTTGAGGTTGGTGGAAGAAATCTCTTTCTTAATTCACTATTCAAACGTAGTCTAAGAGAGCGATACTCAACTTACTTTTTAGATGATAGTCAGGAGCAAACACAAGGACAGCTTACCTTAAGCATAGATACTAATAGCAAATTCAGAGGAGCTAATACTTTGAAAATTGTATCTACTTATAACGGTAAGGCGACTAATCAAAAAGTTACGTTTAGAACTGGTGGGGATACACGTTTGGGCACCGCTGACGAGATGAAAAATAAATCTGTTCGTTTTAGTTTTTGGGCAAAATCTACTGTCAATAATACGAATTTCCAAGCTAGAGCAGGGTATAGAAATACTATTCAAGGTGTCTCGCTGACTACGGATTGGAAATTTTATGACATTGAGTTGACGAAAAAAGAAAACTCAAATGCAACTAATGAGCTGATTTTACATATATTTACCGCTGCTACTGTTTGGATTGCCTTTCCAAAAGTAGAGGTAGGAACAGTCTCTACAGACTTTTCAGAAGCTACTGAAGATATCCAGAGAGACATTGACTCTAAAGCAGACCAAGCACTAACTCAGGAGCAACTTAATGCTCTAGCTGAAAAAGCTCAACTTCATGACGTTGAGCTAAAAGCTAAAGCAACAATGGATCAGTTCAGTGATTTAGAAAAAGCCTATAATGCCTTTGTAAAATCAAATGCAGAAAGCCAAAAAAAATCTGAATCTGATTTAATCGAAGCGGGCAGAAGAATTGAGTTTTTATCAATAGAATTTGGTGGCTTGAAAGAGATGAAAAAGTTCATCGATACCTATATGACAAGTTCTAACGAAGGATTAATTATCGGAAAGAACGATGCTAGTTCATCAATAAAAGTCAGTCATGATAGGATTTCTATGTTTTCTGCAGGTAAGGAAGTTATGTATATTTCGCAAGGTGTAATCCATATTGACAATGGTATTTTTACCGCGTCAGTTCAAATCGGAAGATTTAGAACAGAACAGTATTATCTTGACAAAGATGTGAATATTGTTCGGTATGTAGGAGGTTAATAAGAGGAAAATGACTAAATTTATCAATTCTAGTGGTCCATTGCACTTGAATATTTATATTGAACAAGTTAGTCAAGACATTGCTAACAACTCATCTAGAGTTAGTTGGAGAGCTACCGTAGACCGAGATGGAGGTTACCGAACTTGGAACGCAGAAAATGGAAGTGTTTTGTCTGTATGGTTAAATGGTTCAAGTGTATATAAGAGCAATTTAAGTTTCGAGACAGAGGGACAAGAAACGACTCTCGCGTCTGGTGAAGTTACTATTCCTCACAACAGTGACGGAACAAAGACTATGTCTGTCTGGGCATCTTTTGATGCTAACAACGGAATTCACGGCAACATCACGATTTCAACGAATTATACATTCGACAAAATTCCTAGGTCTTCCCAAATTTCTAGCCTAGAGGGAAATAGAAATTTAGGCTCACTTCATACCGTTATATTCAATCGAAAAGTTAACTCATTTACTCATCAAGTCTGGTATAGAGTTTTTGGAAGCGAATGGATTGATCTAGGGAAGAACCATGGGACAAGTGTATCCTTTACCCCGTCTTTAGATCTTGCTCGACACTTACCTAAATCTAGTTCGGGGCTAATGGACATCTGTGTTCGAACATATAATGGATCTACCCAAATTGGAAGCGATGTGTACTCAAATGGCTGGCACTTTAAAATCCCAGACAGTGTAAAACCTACCTTCACAGGTCTTTCATTAACTGACATGAATACGGTCGCAAGACGGCTTTTGAGTGGAAATGACTTTTTACAAATCATTTCAGATATCCAAGTAAACTTCAACAATGCGTCTGGCGCTTATGGTTCTACTATTACAGGATATCGAGCTGAAATTGTTAATAAAAAAATGGTCGTAACTA
>ERZ773214.548-NODE-548-length-24005-cov-98.483758_pt1 | contig 24005 bp, 20 predicted proteins | sample MGYA00511238_ERZ773214 | MGnify/ENA primary metagenome ERZ773214 (study PRJEB29015, sample SAMEA2738157) | human oral metagenome | biome: human oral; feature: human-associated habitat; material: saliva | place: China | collected 2259 ... | reverse complement strand
ACAGCGCGAAGCCCTCATCGACGAATGCATCGAAGGCTTCCGCATCAACGCCTCCTTGTTCGCCCAGCTGGGTCGCAAGGTCGCCGAGGCATAAACCTGAATGCCTAAACGCCTAGTACACAAGTTCACGGGCACAAGCCTGCGGGCATAACACGGGCATAACAAAAGGGGCGGATGCTTTCACAAGCATCCGCCCCTTTCGGCGTTAGTTTCAAACTAGTCGAAGACTAGCCCTTCGCAACCTCACCGAAGTAAGAAGCGAGAGTACCCTCGTGAGCTGCACGCAGCTCATCCAGGTCAATAGAAACCTCATCCTGGAAGTCCAGAGCGTTCGACTCAGCATCCACCACACCAATACGTGCGAAGGGGAACTGGCGAGCGGTGCACATATCCTTGAAGCGCACCTCCTCAGAACGCGGAACCGAAACCACAACGCGGCCCAGGGACTCCGAGAACAGCAGGGTGAACAGGTCCACGCCGTCACGCTCAGCAACCTCACCCAGACCAATGCGGGCACCGGTGTTGAAACGCAGGCAAGCCTCCGACAGAGCCGCTGCCAGACCACCAGCAGACACGTCATGCGCGGCATCAATCATGCCGTCACGAGACATGTTCACCAGCATGTCACCCAGCTGACGCTCCAGAGCCAGATCAACCTTCGGCGGCTGACCGCCCAGGTGACCCTTGAAACGAGCCCACTCGGAGCCGTCCAGCTCATCACGGGTGGTACCCAGCAGGTAGATCGCCTGACCGTCATGCTCAGGAGCCCAACCCGAGGGGGTGCGGCGAGTAACATCATCCATCACACCCATCATCGCCACCACAGGGGTCGGGTTGATGGCCTTGCCACCGGTCTGGTTGTACAGGGACACGTTACCGCCGGTCACCGGAACACCCAGCTCCATGCAGCCATCAGCCAGGCCGCGAACAGCCTCAGCGAACTGCCACATGACGTCCGGATCTTCGGGAGAACCGAAGTTCAGGCAGTCAGACACAGCCACGGGGCGTGCACCAACGGTCGCAACGTTACGGTACGCCTCAGCCAAGGATGCGCGAGCACCCTCGTACGGATCCAGGTAGGTGAAACGCGGGGAGGCGTCGGTCGCCAGAGCAACACCGAGGTTGGTGTTCTCATCCACACGCACCACACCGCCGTCATCCGGCATGGACAGGGCGGTGTTGCCCTGAACGTAGCGGTCGTACTGGTTGGTGATCCAGGACTTGGAGCACATGTTCGGGGACGCCATGAACGCCTTGATTGCCTCGCCCAGCTCCTCACCGCGCGGGCGGGAATCGTCAGCAGCCGAACCGGTGAAGTGGTTAGCCTGAACGTCATCCTGCCACTCGGGGCGTGCGTAAGGACGCTCGTAGGTCGGGCCGTCGTGTGCAACGGTGCGGGGGTCAACATCCACGATGACCTCGCCGTCCCACTCGATGACTAGGCGGCCAGAGTTGGTGACCTCACCGAGGAAGGAGTACTCCACGCCCCACTTGTTCATGATCGCTTCGAAGCGCTCCACGTTCTCGGGGGAGACCACAGCCATCATGCGTTCCTGAGACTCAGACATCAGAATCTCGCCCGGGGTCAGGGTGGGGTCACGCAGCAGAACCTTGGTCAGGTCCACGTGCATGCCGCCCTCACCGTTAGAAGCCAGCTCGCTGGTTGCGCAGGAAATACCCGCAGCACCCAGGTCCTGAATACCCTCAACCACGGAGCCCTTGAACAGCTCCAGGCAGCACTCAATCAGAACCTTCTCAGCGAAGGGGTCGCCCACCTGAACGGCAGGACGCTTCGAGGGCTTGGTGTCATCGAAAGACTCGGACGCCAGCACCGACGCACCGCCGATGCCGTCGCCACCGGTGCGTGCACCGAACAGAACAACCTTGTTGCCCACGCCCGATGCGTTCGCCAGGCGGATGTCCTCGTGGCGCATAATACCCACAGCCAGTGCGTTGACCAGCGGGTTAGCCTGGTAGCAGGAATCGAACTCAACCTCGCCGCCGATGTTCGGCAGGCCCAGGGAGTTGCCGTAACCACCAATACCGGCAACCACGCCGCCAATAACGCGGGCGGTGTCCGGGTGATCAATCGCGCCGAAACGCAGCGGATCCATCACAGCAATCGGGCGTGCACCCATGGAAATAATGTCACGCACAATACCGCCCACACCGGTCGCAGCACCCTGGTAGGGCTCCACGTACGAGGGGTGGTTGTGGGACTCAATCTTGAAGGTCACGGCCCAGCCGTCACCAATATCGGTCACACCGGCGTTCTCACCGATACCGACCATCAGGTCCTTCTTCATCTCATCGGTGACCTTCGCACCGAACTGCTTCAGATGAACCTTAGAAGACTTGTAGGAGCAGTGCTCGGACCACATGACCGAGTACATTGCCAGCTCAGCCGCGGTAGGACGGCGACCAAGAATCTCCTTAATATCCTCGAACTCGTTCTCCTTCAGGCCCAGCTCAGCCCAGGGGAGTTCGGTGTCCGGGGTTGCCGCCGCGTGCTCGACGGTGTCGAGGTTAAACTGCTTTTCGCTCATAACTTCTTAGAATCCTTGTCGTGCGTTAGCGGGCGTTAATCAGGTTGGCAAGAACGGAGGTGAACACGCCGAGACCATCGGCGCCACCGCGCAGAGAAACCTCACCAAAACCAGAAGAGGAAGGACCGAAGCCAGGCTCCACAGCGTGCTCCGGGTGCGGCATCAGACCGACCACGTTACCGCGCTCATTGCTGATACCAGCAATGTCATTACGGGAACCGTTCGGGTTGAAACCAACGTAGCGGAACACCACGCGACCCTCAGCCTCCAGCGCCTCCAGAGTCTTCTGGTCAGCAACATACTGACCGTCCTGGTTCTTCAGAGGGACAACAATCTCCTGGCCAGCAGCATAATTGCTCGTCCAGGAGGTGGAGTTATTCTCAATGCGCAGAACCTGGTCACGGCAAATGAACTTGCGGTGATCGTTCTTAATCATCGAACCGGGCAGCAGGTGAGACTCAGTCAGAATCTGGAAACCATTGCAAATACCCAGAACAGGCAGGGGAGCGGAACCGGAGGTACCAGCAGCGTTAGCGGCATCAATCACCGAACGCATCACGGGAGCCTTCGCCGCAATAGCGCCAGCACGCAGGTAGTCACCGTAGGAGAAACCGCCAGGAATAATGACGGCATCAACGTTCTTCAAATCAGCGTCGTCGTGCCACAGCTCAACGACGGTACCGCCAGCCAGACGGACAGCACGCGCAGCGTCACGGTCATCCAGAGTGCCGGGGAAAGTCACCACGCCAACGCGTGCATCAGCGAAAGCGGGGTTTGGGGAATAGCTAGAGAAGTCGCCAACCAGGGGGACTTCAGTGGGTGCGAGGGACTCTGCCATAGGTATTAGTCCTCCAGAACCGAAACGTTCACAACATCTTCGATGACGGGGTTCGAGAGCAGCTCTTCAGCAGCCTTGCGGGCAGCTGCGAGGTGCTCCTCGGTTGCCTCACCCTCGACGGTCAGCTCGAAGCGCTTACCCTGGCGAACATCAACGAAGGAATCAACGCCGATACGGGGCAGCTCGTGAGAAATAGCCTTACCCTGCGGGTCAAGAATTTCGGGCTTGAGCATAACATCAACAACAATACGGGCCATGTGTGGGCACTCCTTGGGTGCGTGGGTTCTGTATGAGCCGTATCTCATCTTACCGTACTAACGACCGTAACGGGGGTATGTGTTCGGTTGGTGGATACCCTAAGAGGCTCGAATCACGTCTTTTACGCCTCGAGGGGTGGAAGATAGCGCTCGCACACCCGCAGCAGACGCTCACGCAGCTCAATCGAACGCTCCGACAGTTCACGCTGAATCCGCACGTACTCAGCCTTACCCTCGGTCGTCTCCACCGGAATCGGCTCATACCCCCAGTCACGAATATCGTAGGGGGCCGCGCGCATATCCAGTTCGCGCGCATCCCACGCCAGGTCGAAACAATCCATGACCAGGGTCGAATCAACCAGCGGCAGTAGCTTATACGCCCACTTGTACACGTCCATATTCGCGTGCAGGCACGCCGGCTGCTCCAGAATACGCTGCGTCTCGCGGGCCGGCTGCAGCTCGTTCATCGGTGCCGCCTGCGGCATGAAGAAACGGAACGCATCAAAGTGCGAGCAGCGGATGCGGTGCTCCTCCACCACGCGGTCCGTGCCCTCCGCACCCAGGCGCAGCTGTAGGTAGTCGTGGCGGATATTGTTCTCCACCGACTTGTACGCCATCGCCCACTCGTGCATGCCGAAGCAACCGAACTGGCCCTTCTTCGCGGCGGTGTTGCGCAGAATCTCGTGGGTAAAGGCGAGGGCGGTAGCGCGGCGCTCCACAAAATCGGTGACGTCCACGGTGACGGCGGAGGCGGCATCCGCCTGGGCGCGCGCCACTTCGGGGGTGCAGCCAGCCTCAAGGAGTTCCTGCTCGGTTGCGGGCCGGTAAAAACGCCAGGAGGCGCGCTCGGGCGCATCCAGCAGGATGATGCCGGCGCCGGGGTGCCAGCGCTTGAACTGGCCGGGCTTGAGCGTGTAGTAGGTGAAGAGGAAGTCCTCCACGGGGTGCACTTCGTGGCGGGCGCGACGCTGCGCAAACGGGTCGGCGTAGCGGCCGGCACGCGCCTCATGCGTTGCCTGGGCGGCACGCCATTGACGGGCATCCATCACTTGGGAAAATACAACACTACTCATGCTTCTAGCCTAAACGATGCTGTGACAAGGTAGTGCATGTAGCAATGTCTACCTAGCTACTAGAAGACCGGGCTTTAAACTCACGTTCAAAATCGACAAACTGTGGGCTATTGATCACTGCAGTCCGAAGATAGCGGGCAAATTGACCCGCTCCTGCTCGTTCAAGTGCGCGAGGAATATCAGTCTCCGTGAATCCCTTAGAGTGAGCATAAGATTCCTGGAAAAGATAGACCTCCGCAAATAAGGAGGGATGAGCGTATTCGGTGAATTGCATCAGAAAATCATCCGCGCTGAGTGTCTCATAATTTTGAATATTCTGAGCTTCTTCCGTGGAAGCATAATCGAGCAGTTTGCGGTCATCGGTGACTAATGCGTGCATGCCGCCGTGTTGGGCAGCAGCATGCACATGAAGATCGTTTATATCGGGAAAGCCAGCAACTGGTTCAACAGGGAAACCTGCGATTAGGGACTTGCAGGATGTCAGGATTTGTTGTTTCCATTTCTCAATTTTTGCATCATGAATCATCGGGTCCTTTCGGCGTGTGTGGTATCCAAACTCATCCATGATTCCGGTGGATACGTATGGAGCGAAAAATCTGTAGTCACTCTCCTTTGTCAAAAGGAGAATCCAATCGCGAAGAGTCTTAGACATCAGAATGTTCGTATCCAATAGGACAGATTCAGCATCTGATAATGTACTCTCTTTTACCACGCAGGTCCTCCGATAATGTCGTTGAGATTGTTCTCTTCCTCAAATTTCCAAAGATCTTTGAGAGCTTGTTCCTTTTGAGCGATGGTCTTCTCCAAAAGGGTCTTGCGGAAAACTTCTGCGTCCCCGGTGCGGATGCGGAAATGGCTTCCTACTTTGAACGCGGGGAGCTCGCCGGAACGAATAGCCTTCATAAGGGTCGGGCGTGAGATGCCAATGCGACGAGCTGCCATAGTAGTGGTCAAGTACTGTGGGCTGGTCTGAATCTCGATGCGCTGGCCCTGTGCTAAAGCATGCAAAACCTGTTGAATAACTTGGCTAAGCGCATCACCGATTTCCTGGCTTTCATTCCCTGAAACGGTCAGAGTAACGGCAGTTTCGTTTGAGTCCCCAAGTAGCTTTTTTGCTTCGGTTTGGGCTTGATTAAGGGTTTCTTCCTGCAAGAGTTGGGTGTTGGGCATCTTTGTTCCTTCCTTGTATTACTGGATTGCATTTGGTGCTTAGCTCAAGTAAGTTAGAACCTCGCAAAATGTAGTCCAGTAGCTATAACTCTACCTTGTATCTGAAATAACTGTAAAGTGTTTCAGTTATTTCATCTATAGACAGACAAAGAGAAGGGGCGGTGCCGGACCAACCCAGCACCGCCCCTCCCGAAGCGTACAGCCCACAAACGAGCTAAACCCTAGCGGCCAGTACCACCGTAAACAGTGGCCTCACCCTCAGCGTCCAGACCGAACGCAGTGTGCACCGCGCGAACAGCCTCATCCAGCTTGCTCAGCTCAGTAATCACCGAAATACGGATCTCAGAAGTCGAAATCATGTCAATGTTCACGCCAGCGTTAGACAGGGCCTCAAAGAAAGTGAACGAAACACCCGTGTTAGTCTTCATGCCCGCGCCAACCAGCGACAGCTTACCAACCGACTCGTTGTAAATAACCTCTTCAAAGCCCAGCTCAGCCTTAGCAGCCTCCAGCGCCTCCAGCGCGGTGGGGCCCTGATCCTGATCCAGGGTGAAGGAAATATCGGTCACGCCGGGGCGGTCAGTCGGCACGTTCTGAACAATCATGTCCAGGTTAACCTTCGCCTCATTAATCAGGCCGAACACCTTAGCTGCCGAACCGGGAACATCCGGAACACCAACAACAGTAATCTTTGCGCGGGTGCGATCGTGCGCGACACCAGAAATCAGGGGCTGCTCCAAGGGAATCTCCTTCAGATGGGTGGGGGTCAGTTCCGCGGACTCCTCCGGAACCACAATAGTGCCTTCAAGGTTAGAGAACGAAGAACGCACGTGAAGCTTCAAATTAAAACGACGAGCATACTCAACACTGCGCAGGTGCAGAATCTTCGCACCGTTAGCCGCCATCTCCAGCATCTCTTCACTGGTGATGGTGTCCAGCTTATGCGCGGTCGGCACGATGCGCGGGTCGGCAGTGAACACGCCGTCAACATCCGAGTAAATCTCGCACACATCAGCGTTCAGAGCAGCAGCCAGAGCAACAGCAGTCGTATCAGAACCGCCGCGGCCCAGAGTCGTAATATCGCCGCTCTGACGGTTCATACCCTGGAAACCAGCAACAATCGCAATGTTGCCAGCCTCAATCGACTCACGGATACGCTCCGGGTTGACCTCCACCAGACGCGCAGAACCGTGCACGCCGTCAGTAATCATGCCAGCCTGCGAACCAGTGAAAGACTGGGCCTTAGCACCCAGGTCGTTAATAGCCATCGACAGGATGGCAGTCGAAATGCGTTCACCGGCAGTCAGCAGCATGTCCAGCTCACGAGAAGGAACGACATTGCTGGTGACCTCTGCGGCAAGGTCGAGCAGCTCATCGGTGGTGTCACCCATAGCGGACACCACGACGACCACATCGTTACCTGCCTTCTGAGTGTCCACAACGCGGCGGGCAACGCGCTTGACGCCCTCCGCATCCGCTACGGAGGAACCGCCGAACTTTTGGACGATCAGGCTCATTGATATCTCCAGGTCAGTTACTTGTGTGCTGCCGGCAGACGCCGGCTCCTCATTTATAGTAGACGGCGTTCAGTGCAAGCGGCTAACTGGGTGCCCGTGTGTATTGCCCCGTGAAATATTACGTAGTATTACAGGGCGGTGATGCGGGGTGGGCAGGCGGGTACAGCACGCCCGCGGAGGCGAGTTTTTAGGTCCACGGGTTCACGTACGTGACACCCGGCAGCGGCGGAACATCCGGCTTCGGAGTGCGCAACGGGGCGTTCTGAATCGAGCGGATCTTCTCCTCATAGTCGGGGGTGCGGAACACCTCCGGTGCATCTTCTGACTGCTCGGCTACGGATGCTTCAGCGGGTTCGGAGGCGGCGCTCGCCGGGGCTTCCTCAACTGGGGTGCCCTCGCCGGAGTCTTCGCCCAGGTCAGGGGTGGGTTCTGCGGTGGTTTTAGCCTCAGCAGAACCGGCGGGTGATACCTCACTGCGGGGTTCCTCCTCGCCGGATCCCTCAGCCTCCTGCAGAACCTGCTCTATCAGCTGCTCATCCACCGTGCCCTGCACACCCTCAGCGGCGGGCGCCTCGGTACGGGAACGGGCAGAATCCTCAGAATCCAGGTCATCAAACATGCTCGAATTCCAGCGGCGACGACTCTGCTTCGCCTCCAGAGCCTGAACCTGAGCCGCCTGCTCACGCTCCTGCTCCTCCTCACGGTTCACGCGCTCAAAATCCTCGGCGGCAGTATGAGCCACCGCCATGCCCTCGCTAATGACGCGGCGACCCTCCAACGCGCGGCCCAGGGTAATCTCGTCCGCGTACTCCAAATCGCCGCCAACCGGCAGACCCGACGCCAGACGCGACAGGCGCACCCCCAGCGGCACGAGCATGCGCGAGAGGTAGGTTGCGGTCGCCTCACCCTCAAGGTTCGGGTCCATCGCCAGAATAATCTCCTGGATGCGCTCATCCGCCAGGCGGGACACCAGCTCACGAATACGCAGCTGCTCCGGGCCCACACCAGCCAGCGGGTTAATAGCGCCGCCGAGCACATGGTAGCGGCCGGTAAAGGAACGGGTGCGCTCAATCGCCACCACGTCCTTCGACTCTTCGACCACACACAGCACAGACGGGTCGCGGCGCTCATCACGACAGATCGTGCACAGCTTCGTCTCGGAGACGTTACCGCACTCCTCGCAGAAGCTCACGCTGGTCTTCACCGTGGAAATGGCGTTGGCTAGGCGCGCCATATCTGCCGCATCCGCATTCAGAATGTGAAAAGCGATGCGCTGAGCCGACTTGGGGCCCACACCCGGCAGGCGGCCGAGCTCGTCAATGAGGTTTTGAACTGCTCCCTCGTACATGGCTTCTCCTTTAGATGCGGTGTGCTGTGCTGGTGCGCTGTTCTTGGGCGACGTTATGAGTATGCACCCAACCCCTGACAATTTAGGGGCGTTTCGCGTAGCGAGTATGCGGCTGGAATGAGTGCGCCCGCCATCGGTGCGATGGCGGGCGCGGCACCTACGACCCCGGGTTAGGGCTGGTGCAGGGGGCGTTCGTCAATGACGGTGCCACCAATAATTTTTTCGATAGCGCGCAGACCGATGAAGGTGCTGTTTTCGATCTTCTCATCATCCTCAGACACGTAGTCTTCATCGGATGCGGCGCGTGCCTGGCGAGCCGGTGCCGCCGGTGCACTAGGAGTCGGCGCGCTAGGAACCGGTGTGGCAGGTACGTTAGAAGCCGGCGTTGCGGGCTTCTCATCGCTTGCCGGAGCATTATCAGCCACAGCCGCCTGCGGTGCCTCCGCCAACGGACCTGCCGCCGCGAGGGGACCTGCCGGAGCGACTGGAGTAGCGAGCGGACCAGCCGGTGCTACAGGCTCAGCATGCATTGCGGGTGCAGCGGGTGCCTCAACCGGTTCAGCGTAGGGAGGCTCATCCTCAAAAGGGGGCTCCTCCTCATACGGAGGTTCATCCACGTGAGGGGGCTCCTGTGCATGCTGGGGTTCAGGAGCGCTCTCCTGCTGCGGAACTCCACTACCGGAGGCGGCAAAGGAATCACGCTCACCAAAACCGCCCACGGGAGTGACCGGAACCTGCTGAGCTGCCGGAACCTGCTGAGGAAGCGGGGGCTCAGGTGCAAGCGGACCAGCCGGTGCCTGCGGTGCAGCCTGATGAGGTGCCTCCTCGGGGGCGCTCTGCGGAATCGGGGCAACCTCCCACGCACCCAGGGGTGCATCCACGCTCGTGGACTCGGGGGTGTCGGTCAGCGGCTGACCGTGGCGACGCCACGCATCCTCACCGCCGCGCGGACCATCAGCCAGAGGTGCCGGCTGAGAGGGCTGTGGGGGAGTCTGCTGAACGGGCGGCTGAGGCGCCTGCGGGGCAACAGCCGCCGGAGTTGCAGACTGCACTGTGGGGGTAGGCTGAGCTGCAGGGGCAGGCTGAGCTGTGGGCTTGACCTGCTCACCGGGCTTCGCCACCTGAGCGTGAATAGTCACCTGACGGCGCAGGAACTCACTCACGCGAGCGGTCAGCTCGGGCACAAAGCCCTTGACCGCGCGTAGGGTCGCAATGTCGGCGCTCACGTACAGGGTCGCGCCGTCCATGCGGGCGGGACGCACCTTCATCAGCTGCTCCGCCGCACCGGGAACGCTCATTCGGTTTAGGATGGCGCGCCAATTACCCTGAACCGCCGCCAGCGGATCGTTCGGGTTAAGCTTCAAAGGCGCAGAGGGGGTACCCGCCGCAGCGGCATCAGCTGCAGGAGCAGCCGGGGCATTCGGCGCCTCCGGAGCATGAGGTGCCGCCGGGGTGTTACCCGTCAGGGGAGCACCAGTCGGAGTGGTGGGGGCCTGCGCGGTCGGTGCTAGAGGTGCACCGCTAAGGGGTGCACCGCCAAGGGGCGCGCCCGCCAGCGGGGGAGCACCCGCGCTAGCCTGCTGGGGAGCTGCTTGCTGAGGGGCTGCCTGCTGAGAAGTAGGCTGCTGCGCGGGCTGAGTCGCCTCCTGCACTGCTTCCTGAACCGGGGCGCTAGAAGCATTAGGAGCCTGAGTCTTAGGCATCAGGCCAGCCGCCGCCATACCCGCCGCACGAGCAGCAGACATACCACCCTGCGCCGAAACCGAACCAGCAACACCAGAAGCCACGCGACGCTCCAAAACCTGCAGACGAGAAGCCAACGCCGCAACCTCAGCGCCACCGGCAGAACCCTCCACCGCAGGCAGAAGCAGACGAGCACACAGCAACTCCAGCTGAAGCTGCGGATTCGCCGCACCCGTCATACCATTCAAAGTCTCATTAGCCGTACCCGCAGCAACCGTCAGCTCACGCTCACCCAAAGCCTGAGCCTGCTGAGCCAAACGCTCCAACTGATCCTGCGGAACACCCTGCAAAATCTGACCGGCAGCCTGCGGAACAGCCTTCACCACAATCAAATCACGCAGACGCTCCAGCAGGTCCTCCACAAAACGGCGAGGATCCTGACCGGTCGCCACCACGCGAGACACCGCGCCAAAGAGAGTCGGCGCATCCTTCGCGCCCAACGCCTCAATAACCTCATCTAGAAGCTGCGCGTGGGTATAACCCAGCAGTGCCACCGCACGGTCATACTCAATACCGTTCTGCGAAGACGCACCAGCCATCAGCTGATCAAGAATCGACAGCGAATCACGCACCGAACCGCCACCAGCACGAATCACCAGCTGCAGCACACCGGGCTCCACAGCCATCTGCTCCTGATCGCACAGGCCCTGCAGGAACGGCAGAAGAACCTCCGGCGGAACCAGACGGAACGGGTAATGGTGAGTACGCGAACGAATCGTACCCAGCACCTTATTCGGCTCAGTCGTCGCGAAGATAAACTTCACGTGCTCCGGCGGCTCCTCCACAATCTTCAGCAGCGCATTGAAACCCTCACGGGTCACCATATGCGCCTCATCAATAATGAAGATCTTGTAACGGTCACGCACCGGCGCCAAAGTAGCACGCTCACGCAGGTCACGGGCATGATCCACACCGCCGTGGCTCGCCGCGTCCATCTCAATCACGTCAAGGGAACCGCCACCATCACGCGACAGCTCACGGCACGAATCACACACACCACACGGAGTAGGAGTCGGACCCTGCGCACAGTTCAAACAACGCGCCAAAATACGCGCCGACGTGGTCTTACCGCAACCACGCGGACCCGAAAAAAGGTACGCGTGATTCACACGGTTCTTCTCCAGAGCGACCATAAGAGGTTCGGTCACGTGCTCCTGCCCGATAACCTCAGCAAAGGTCTCGGGGCGATAACGACGATAAAGGGCAGTGCTCACGGCAACCTCTTCAACTCGGGGGTGCGGATAGGACAATCCCTACCATTTTAGACGCTTTACCCCCAGCCCGAGTGGCCGGCAGTCACCGGCGAACACGCTGCTACAGCACCCCAGCACAACACCGCCACCGTGACATCTACTATGGACGCTCACCCGGGCGGTATGTACGCTCACAGAAATACCGTGGACGCGCCGAATTCCCAAGAACCCAAAAATCCGGTACACTGGTTCTTGCCTCTTACGTGGCGTTATCTTGGAAAACTCCCCCAGGACCGGAAGGTAGCAAGGGTATTCGAGCTATGACGGGTGCGTAGGAGGTTTTTTCATGCCCAAAAACGGGTGTTTGGGTAGTGCGCACCCGTCATATCCGTCTCACTGTCGTTCGACGGCTTCAACCCAGGATTCCGCCTCGTTAGGGCTCGGCGGCTTCGGCGCATGATTTATTGCCTCGCGCGTTCGGAATCCTGCGCCTCAGTTCGCTCGCTCGGAATCCTGGGTTTCAGCGGTTGCGTAAGAGGTTTTTCTATGCCCAAAAGCGGGGGCACAAGCACCCACAAATGTGCTTTCTGTTACTTTTCCTACCCAGGGCTTGCACGTTTCGCAAAAGCGTAGTAAAGTTTTATTCGTTGCCTACGCAATGCGTAGAAAACATAGCTGGAGGATTCGCCTAGCGGCCTATGGCGCACGCCTGGAACGCGTGTTGGGTTAACAGCCCTCGGGGGTTCAAATCCCCCATCCTCCGCCACCGATCCCCGGTCTTAGAATCTAAGACCGGGGATTTTTTATACCCCTTGGTACTATTTCTTCAGAACCCCACGGTTGCACGCGCCGCCGAGGCGCCCCATACCTGCAGAAAGCACCACCATGATCTTCAAAAAAGTAGGCGACAGCCGCCCCTACCCCCAGCACGGCATGACCCACGCCGACTGGGGAGGAATCCCGCCGCAGCAGGTACGCCTCGACACCCTCATCACCACCCAAAAAACCCTCAACCTCGAGACCCTACTCGCCGAAGACTCCACCTACTACGGCGACCTCTTCCCGCACGTGGTCAAATGGGGCGGCGAACTCTACCTCGAAGACGGCGTGCACCGCGCACTGCGTAACGCCCTGCACCGCCGCGCCGTCATGTACGCGCGCGTACTGGACCTGGACTCCATCTCCCCGGCACTATTGCCCGGCGCGTAAAAACCCACCCGAATACAGAAAATGCCGCGGACAGATGCAAAGAAGCATCGGGTCCGCGGCATTATATGTGGCTATTCAGCCCGCATTAGGAAGCGACCTTCAGGTTCGCCTCCTGCACGGGCGACTGCTCCGGCAGGGACTCCTGAGAATCCAGGCGAACCGGGGCACCCTGGGCGTCAAAACGAGCACCCAAACCCATCTGAATAAAACGGATAGTATTCAGAATCTGGCGTTCGCGAGTCTCCTCATCCGGTGCGTCCTCCGCGCGACCCGCACTTGAGGAGAGGGAGCCGTGTACGAGCATCGCCAGTTCGCGAATGTCGTTCTTCGGAATGTAGTTCTCAGCAATGGCGGCAGAAAGAATATGCGCCAGCACCATCTGCAGCTCGTGCACGTGCTTGCCGAGCTTTGCGTAGGACTCGGGGGAAAGCATGGAGCGCATCGCCGGGCCCGGAGGCAGGTGGCGGCGCGCCAAATCGTTGATTTGCAGGCGAATGTAGACCGCGAGCTGGTCAATCGGGTTCTCGATGCCCTCCAGGCCGGTGCGCAGTTCGTTGAGGAAGCGTTCGGTCTCGTCCAGGGCGTAGGCGACCAGCAGTTCACCCATGTCGGCGAAGTAGTTGTAGACCGCAGTGCGGCCGATTCCGGCGTTCTTGGCGACGTCGGTCATGGTCAGGCCGGGCAGGCCGCGGGTGTAGAGGATCTCGCCGAAGGAGTTGAGAATGGCACGCTTGGTGTTCTCGCGCTGGGCGGCGTTGGTTGCTGCAGAAATACGAGGCATAGTGACACTCTACCTCAAATCGTCAGCAAATGACGAATTTATTGAATGTGTCACCAAGAAATTTGCCCAATCCATGCGAATTTTCACGTTTAGGACGAAATAACCGCCCCCTATAAGAACCCCAAACGAGTCGCCGCCGCCAAATCAGCACTCACCAACGACGCAATCGGATACCCCGTATGACCGCGCCCCGGAGTCACCTGCAACAAAGTCCGCGCCCCTAAACTCTCGTAGAAAGCACTACCCTCCTGTGCCGCAATACGCGCCGACCAGCTACCCTCCGCGCTGGTCGCCATACGCCGACGACCCGACGGTGAACGCCCATCCAACACACCCACATGCCAACTCATCAACAGATGCTCATGCGAGGAAGGATTCAACGCCGCCCGTTCACGCACCTGTGCCGGCACACCGTCAGCACCGCCGCCACCGATGAAAGTCGCGCCGCCTCCACGAATCCACTCAATATCGTGTGACAGTAGCTCGTAGCTGAGGAACTCCGCGCCCCCCGAATAGCCCGCAAGCCAGACGCGGCTCATATCCACCCCGTACGCCAGGGCAATCTCCTCAATCAGGGCACGCACCATCCTGCCATTTGAGCGGGCACGAACCCACCAGTTATAGGTCAGCGGAGGCGCATAGGAGCCGGCATCCGTCAGGTGAGGCTCGCGCAGGCTACCCGGCGACAGCACCGGCACCGACAGCATATTGAACTCAGCCGCCACCTGCGCCAACTCGGCACGCAGGGGAGAAGCACGACGCAGCAGGCGACTCCCGGCACGGGAGAGGTGGTCACCATCAAAATAGAACAGCACGCCGGGCGCAGACTCAGACTCGGACAAAAGATGCAGGTTATCGACCCGGTAGTAGATATTGCGTCCGCGATGCGTAAACGACCGGTAACCGAGCAGCTCAGAGGACGCCAGAAGTATCGGCTCCAGCAGGGAAAGACCGGTGCGCACAACCTGCGCTGTATAGGTAAACAGCGGATGCAGACGCGGAATATGCGCGCTCAGCCGCCGCTGGTTACGGTACCCCCGCCTCCGCGCTCGCCGTAGAGAGCCACGAACCGCGCGGTGCACCAAGGTCTGAATCGGGTGCTGCGCTGAGGCACGTAAAGCACGCCCCGCCTCCAGCGGGGATGCCACCTGCCCGGTACGGTGAACTCCGCTGCGGTGAACTCTGCGGCTCAGACTCTTCATACCTCCATTGTAGGTGCGGGGGTTCTGCCGCCGCGGGGATAAGGCGGCTCCGCAGGCACCCCACACCGGGTAGCCGGGCGGATATAGCGTCCACACTCTTGAACGAAGCCCGTAAACCTGCCTTCGGTACGGCATATAGGTACTATTAGATAGGCTCGGGTGGCAGACGAGCCGGTGAACCCTGCCCTGCATTGCAGGCTCACCACCACGCGTGAGGGCTCGTACCCTACGTGAAGAAACACATCGCATGAAGAAAGACTTGGGGAAAGTAATGGCTAAACCCGTTAGCGAATCTAAGGCTCAGACGAGCACCGTTACGGTGCCCTGGGCTGGTCGCCGCGGCTACTATGATCTGCTGCTGGGCGCATCCTGCGTCATCCTGATCATTTCGAATATTGGTGCAACCAAGGGCGTGCAGTTCGGTCCGCTGCCCTTCGAGCTGCCCCTGATTGGCTCCACCATTTACACCGATGGTGGCTTCTTCCTCTTCCCGCTCGCCTACGTGATTGGCGACCTTCTTTCTGAGGTGTACGGCTTCAAGCGTGCCCGCCGAGCCATTGTGGCCTCCTTCGCCGCGGCTGCTTTTGCTGCCCTGTGCTTCCTGCTGATCGTGCGCCTGCCCGCTGCGAGCTTCTACACCGGCCAGGAGGCGTTCGCACAGGTTCTCGGCCCGGTCTGGCAGATTTTTACGGGCTCCCTGCTCGGTTACCTCTTCGGTCAGACCCTGAACGCCTGGGTCATGGTGGCAATGAAGAAGGCAAGCAAGGGCCGTTTCCTGTGGCTACGCATGATTGTCTCCACCCTGGTCGGTGAGCTGCTCGATACCGTCATCTTCTGCTCCATTGCGGCACCGGTGCTCGGCATCGCCACCATGGAAGCATTCATCAACTACGTACTAATCGGTTATATCTACAAGTGCCTGGTCGAGGTGCTCCTCATGCCGATCAGCTACCCGATTATTGGTTGGTTCAAGCGTCACGAACTCGAGTACGTGGCGTAAGCTAACCTCCTTACAGCTGATGTGCGCAGCCGCCCGGCCTAACGCCTGGGCGGCATTGCCATTTCAGCTTTGTTCAATACACAGCATGTCTAAGAAAGAGATACGTTATGTCTAAACTGCAGGGGAACATCCCCGAGCAGTCGGAGAAGAACGACTCGTTGAATCGTTCCCTCTCGCACGGCCAGCTGACCATGATTGCGATGGGCTTGGCGCTGGGTACGGGCCTGTTCCTGGGTTCCTCCTCCGCCATTAAAATTGCGGGCCCCGGCGCAATCATCTCTTACGCTATTGGTGCGATGATTGCGGCAACCATTGCTGCGTGCGCGGGCGAAATGTCCGTGCGTCACCCCGTCCAGGGCGGTTTCGGCACCATTGCGAGCCGATACCTGAACCCCTTTAGCGGCTACCTGACTCGCTGGGCGTATTGGGCATGCACCGTGCCGCTGGCTGGTGCTGAGCTGGTGGCGGTTGGCCACTACATGGCGTACTGGTTCCCGGATGTTCCCCTGGCTGTGTTTGTCGTTCTCTTCGGCGCAATTATTCTGGTGCTGAACCTGGTGAGCGTGAAGTCCTTCGGTGCCCTGGAGTTCATGCTCTCTTCGATTAAGGTTTCTGCCGTCATCGTGTTCATGGTGATTGGTGTACTGCTGGTGTTCGTGGGTCTGCCCGGTCACGCTGCGGCGGGTACCGCAAACCTCGTGAACGATGGCGGCTTCCTGCCCAACGGCCCGGCATCCATCTGGATTTCGATGGCTGTTGTCATGTTCTCCTTCGGCGGCGTGGAAATGATTTCCCTCTCCGCAGCGGAGGCGAAGGACCCGGCACGCTCGGTGGCAACCAGCGTGAAGGCAATGATCTGGCGCCTGTCCACCTTCTACGTGGTGTCCATGGCAATTATTCTGTGCCTGGTGCCCTGGCAGACCGCCGCCCAGAACTCGGAGCTGACCGAGTCGCCATTCGTGCTCGTCTTCTCCGAGCTGGGTATCCCCTTCGCGGCGGACATCATGAACTTCGTGGTGCTCGTTGCTGCGCTCTCTGGCGCTAACGCCTCCCTGTACGCGGCAACTCGCCTGCTGCACGCCCTGGGCTCTGACCGTATGGCTCCCGCAGTGGCTGCCCGCACCTCCTCGCGCGGCGTGCCGGTCGTGGCTCTGCTCATCTCCTTCACCGGCGTTGTCGTGGCAACCGTGATGGCTGTTGCCAAGATTGGCGACATCTTTGCCCTGCTCATGGCGCTGGTGACCCTGTGCATCCTGATCGTGTGGATCATGATTCTGCTGACCTACCAGGCGTACAAGAAGGACCAGAAGGACGCCTCCTCCTTCACCGTGCTGGGTGGCCGCATCACCGCAGGCCTGGCCCTGGCGGGTGTTCTGGCGACCCTGGCGGCAATGTTCATGCTGCCCGGCTCGGGTGTGCAGGAATCCATTATGGTCGGCATCGTCTTCTTCGTGCTGATTTCTATTGGCTACGCCATCTCCTCGAAGGTTCAGGGCGGCTATGAGCGCCCCGACCTGGACGCTATGCACGCCGACTAAGACGCCAGCGCGGCGCAGCACTAAATAGCGTGAAAGCCTCGCAAGGCTAAAACATATAGGGCACCGGATGGGGGAGCACCCCCGTTCGGTGCCTTTCGCTTTTGTGCCCCATTCGCCTTGGCGCCCTATTCGCTTTTGTGCCCTAGACGGCGCCGTTCTGAGCGATGTGAGTGTGCCCGTAGAATAGTTAACTATTCGTACCCGTCCAACGAGGCTAGAAGCCGCAGAAGCCGGGTGCGAGCACACATTACACATCACGCCCCCTAAGGCGTACTGACGGAAGGCACCTTCGTGTCCCACAACGACGATACCCGCAGCCAGGCTGCAGCGGGGACCGCCGGATCGCGAACCCTGAAGCGTTCTCTGTCCCACGGACAGATGACCATGATCGTGATGGGTTCCGCGCTCGGTACGGGCCTCTTCTTGGGTTCGGGCACCGCCATCGCGATGGCTGGTCCTGCGGTCATTCTCACCTACGCTATTGGTTCTGCGCTCGCTTCGGTGATTGGTGCGGCAACCGGTGAAATGGCGGTTCGCTACCCTGTCCGTGGCGGTTTCGGTACTATTGCTACCCGCTACTTGGGCCCCTTCGCGGGCTTTTTGACTCGCATTGCCTACTGGACTGCGACTGTTCTGATTGCCGGTGTTGAGCTGGTATCGGTGGCAACCTACCTGAATTATTGGTGGCCGCAGTTGCCTCTGTGGGTTGGTATTGCTGTGTTTGGTGTGGCGCTGATTGTGCTGAACCTGACGAGCGTGAAGTCTTTCGGCATGCTGGAGTTTTTCCTCTCGTCCATTAAGGTCATTTCGATTGTTGCCTTCCTGCTGGTGGGCCTGTGCCTGATTTTCTTCGGTCTGCCCGGTCACGCTGCGGTGGGTACCGCGAACCTCTTCAACGACGGCGGTTTCATGCCGAATGGCCCGCAGTCAGTGTGGCTGTCGCTGGCTGTTGTGATGTTCTCCTTCGGTGGTATTGAGATGATCTCGATCTCCGCTGCGGAGGCGAAGGATCCTTCTCGTTCGGTGCGTTCCTCAGCGAAGGCGATGATGATCCGCCTGGCAACCTTCTACGTGCTGGCAGTTCTGATTGTTGTGGCTGTTATTCCCTGGCGTTCGGCGTCCGGTCTGGGCGATGCGGTGGACGCTTCCCCGTTCGTTCTGGTCTTTGAGCAGCTGGGTGTGCACGGTGTGGCGCATTTCGTGAACTTTGTGGTGCTGATTGCGGCGCTGTCGAGTGCGAACGCGAACCTGTACGCGGGTGCGCGTCTGCTGCACTCGTTGGCGGCTGACGGTATGGCGCCTCGTCAGCTGGCTCAGGTGAACCGCGCTGGCGTTCCGGCTCGTGCGGTATGGCTGTCAACCAGCGGTATGGTGATTGCTATTCTGCTGGCTCTGTACAGCCCGAAGGAAGCGTTCCTCTCCATGATTTTTGTGATTATGGTGTGCGCGCTGACCGTGTGGGTTCTGATTCTTTTCGCGTACATCGTGTACAAGCGTGTTGAACCGGCAACGGGCGGTTTCCGCCTGTGGGGTGGTCAGTTCACCGCGGCGCTCGGTGTTCTGCTGCTCTTCGCGGTGTGGGTTGCGCTCTTCATGGTGCGCGGTTCCATGGTTCCGGCAATTGTGGGCGTGGGCTACTTTGTGGTGCTGAGCCTGCTGTACTTCGCCCGTATTCGCCACACTCACATGATTGATGAGCAGACCTTCGTGGAAGCTCAGCAGGCAACTGCCGAGTACGACGCCATGAAGTACGACGCTGATCATGCCCTGGAGACTGCGGCGAAGCTCGGCCGTTAAGGTTCTGCAGCTGCCGGGAGGGCCTGTGTTGGGGTCTGCTGAGACTCCAAGAAGGTAATAAACGAAAAATACGGAAAATTTCTGGAATTCCTCGTAATAAAACCGTAAAAATGCCGTTGGCCCTCAGGGCGGGTCTATCATAGACAGTGAACCGTATGATCTTGTATGCGTTCAAATGTCTGTGTGTTGGATGAGGCTCGAAAGCATCGTAGCTTTCGAGCCTCATCGCTTTAACCCATCAAATATATTTCTAGTACCCGAATCATCATCAGATGATTCATTTGCTGTACTTTGCGGATTCGTACGAATAGCTCCCTCACGGCGGCGGGGGAGTAGAGTTAAAACCATGCAAAGCCACGAAAAGAACCGCGAAAACACCCCCGAAAAGACTCCCACATCTGAGACTGGCACCACCGACGAACTGCTGGTGCACGTACCCGCACGCTGGGGCGATATGGATGCCTACGGGCACGTCAACAACGTTGCCATCCTCTCGGTCATGGAAGAAGCCCGCGTGGCGCTCTTCGGCCCGCCGCCCTCCTCCGGGCAGAAGCCCACCGTGGCACCGCAGCCTCCGATTCCGCTTTTCGACCTGGTTGCCGAGGGCGTGCAGGCGCTTATTGCCGAGCACGGCATCCGCTACCTGGCTCAGCTGCCTTACACTGGTGAGCCCGTGCCGGTGCGCCTGAGCGTGGAGAAGGTCAGCGCCGCATCCGTGCGTATTGGCTACTCGATTCTCTCCCCGGTGGACGGCCGCGAATGCGTGCGTGCCTTTACCGTGCTGGCGTTCTGGGATTCGGTTACGGGGCGTTTGACCCGTCTGAGCCCCGAGCAGCGTGAGCTGTTGAGCTCCTACCTGCAGCAGAAGTAGGGGTAGATACCGGCGCTCCGCTGTAATAAAACGGCATTGAAAAGGGTTAAGCGTATGCTTTAAATACCTTCTGCAAAGGGTGCAAAAGGTTCATTCCCGGGAGAGATAACGATGTCGTTTCACCACACTCAGGCAGACCCCGCCGGTTGGGGTCGCCGCACGATGCGCGCCACCGGATGCGCCGCCGCCCTGCTCCTCACCCTGACCGGCTGCTTTGGCGGTTCTCAGAGCGAAAACTCTTCGTCGAGCCCCCGCCCCTCCAGCACGGCTAACCACTCGCAGTACCCGCTCCCTTCCTCCACCGCGTCGCCGACGAAGAAGACCGAGCCGACCGTCACCGAGACTCGGGTGTCCGCCCCCGCAGAGAGTGCCGAGGCGAAGGCGTCTGAATCCTCCGCACCCGCTGAGGCGAAGGCAACCTCTGCCGCGAACCCTACCGCCGCTGAGACTCCCCGCGCGCCCGAAAAGGTGGAGGCTGAGCGCGCCTCCGCCGGCGAGCGCTGCGGACACATCGGACGTAAGGGCTACCTGAAGACTGGTGCGGAAATCATGGTGCTGCGCGGTACCGTGGACTGCGCCCACGCCCTGGATGTGCTGACCGAGTACATCACCACCCCGCGTGCCGACGACAACCTGACCGAGCACCAGGTTGCGAAGGTTCAGGACGCCACCTGCTACTGGAACCCGCAGTACGAGATGGCTGAGAACCGTCGCGAGGATCGCGGCGCCCCCGAGTGCACTATCGGTGAGGATATCGCCTTTGTGGCTCGTCTGGAAAACCCGGATGCTCCCCAGATTCCGTTCCTCATGGAACCCTCCTACTACGATTCCGGCGCCGGCTACTACCGCTTCAAGAGCGATGATGAGCGCACCCTCTGCGAGCTGAACCCGGCGGACGGAACTCTGGTGTGCGAGCGCCGCATCGGCGAGCAGACCGGCAACGGTAACGGCGCGGTAGGTCGTACTTTTGCCGGCCCGGTGGAGGTGACTCGCATGAACTTCCTGACCGGCGCTAGCGAGGTGAATACCGTGAATGAGTCCTCGGCTCTGCACGCGGAAACCACCACCGCAAACACGAAGATGATGCACACCTGGGATGTGGTGACTGTGCCCGCAGCTGAGGGTCATCAGCTGACCTGTTTCGGCGAGATTGAGAATAGCTCGATAAGCTGCCATGACGGAAACGGCCACACTATTCTGGTGCGTGGCAGGCACGAAGGCTAAGCGCCCATACCAGAGTCAATGAGTGGTGAATAGCTCAGGAGGGGCTCCCCGCGATGCCGGGGAGCCCCTCTTATTGCATTCCTCGTGTTGCATTCTTCCCGCTGTGTCCCCTTCCCGCGGTGCCCCCATCCCGTTATACCCAGAGGGGTCACCCTGCGGGTCTCTAAGATGCCGTATAGCTAGCTCACAGGTAGCGTCTTTAGAATACTGATGAGGAACCCGAACCGATGACGCAGAAAGGTCACCATGCATCCGGCACAGAAGCACTCTACCCAGACTTCTACCCAGGCTCGTTCTACGCTCCGCATCGCTCAGCGCTACAGCCCCGTAGCGCTCGGTGCCACGCTCCTGCTGGCGCTGTCGGCATGCTCCGGAGGCACTACCACCGCCTCCCCGAGCGCCACCGTAGTCCCTAGCCCCAGCGCTACGAGCGCGAAGGCAAGTGCCAGCCCCACCCGCACCGTAACGGTCACTGAAAGCACCCCGACTGCCGGTACTGTGCACACCCCCACTGCGGCGGCTACCGTGAGCCCCGGAACCATCACCACCGCAACCCCCACGGCGACCGTGCAGGCGAGCGCCTCCGCATCGGCTAAGGCGAATACTTCGGCGAGCGCAGCGGCGAAGGCGTCGAGCACTGTGAGCCTGTCCAGCTCGGATGTTCAGTCTGCGGGCGGTAGCTGCGGCAGCATGGACGCTACCGGCTACCTGAAGCACAACGCTACGGTTCAGGTGACCTCCGGTGCGGTGGATTGCCTGTTTGCGCGTGAGCTGATCCGCCAGTTTGTGGTGCAGAACCCCGCCGAGGTGACCGATAAGGCGAATGGTGAGCGTACCGTCATGTCGGCGCGCTGCTACTGGAAGCCGGGTGACGGCGCGGATCGTGCGACCCCCGAGTGCGTGTCCCTGGATGGTGGCAGCACCGTCATTACCGTGAAGCTGACCAACTAGTTCACGGCTCACACTCCACAGGCACAGGTCTTAAACACAAGCGCCGCGTTGACGAGTCATTCGTCAACGCGGCGCTTGTGTGTTTCGAAGCTACCTCCGGCTGCTGGCGCGGCAGCGAGTGCAGCGCGGTGGGTTTTAGAGCTCTCCGCGGGCGCGGGCGGCAAGCACGTCATCCAGGCGGGCGAAGGTTGAACGCCAGGTGGTGCGCACCTCCTCATGGACCGAGGCGGGCATGGGGCCAATCTCAATGACGATGCGGGTACCGGCTCCCACGCCGTCGGCGGTAATCACGGTTTCGGGGAAGAAACGGTGACGCTGGTACACCAGCACGCTACCGGGGTTGCCCAGGTGGTCGGGCAGCTGCTCGGCGTATTCGAGCTCTTTGAACGGTTCGATGCTCAAAAAGCGGCTCTGCAGAATGCAGGACACCGAGGGGTCAACCTCGTTGATCATGGACAGGCGTTGCAGACCACCGACGACGGGCTCCACGACAACGTCGGTGGGGCGCACGTGCCAGCCGGCGGGGCCATACCAGCGGACCAGCAGCTCGGGGTCCAGGTAGGCGCCGAAGACGTCCTCGACCGGGGCTGCGATCTCGTGGTCGAAGATGAGAAGCTCCTCATCGGGAACATGAGTGATGCTCATAGGGTTCTCCTTAAACGGGTTGAAGAGCGGGTTTAGGGCTTCTTGCCGGAGTAGTAGTTGCCGAGGAACTCGTCACGGTACTCAAAGTAGGTGCCGTCCTTGATGGCTTCGCGGGCGTCGTCCACCATGCGCACGATGAAACGCTCATTGTGGATGGAGGCGAGGGTCGCCGCCAGACGCTCGTCCGCCTTGAAGAGGTGACGCAGGTAGGCGCGGGTGTAGTGGGTGCAGGTGTAGCAGTCGCAGCCCTCGTAGATGGGCGAGAAGTCCGCCTTGAAGCGCGCGTTGGTGATGTTGTAGCGGCCGGTGGGGGAGTAGACGGCGGCGTTGCGTGCCACGCGGGTGGGGGAGACGCAGTCGAAGGTGTCTACACCGTTCTCAATGCCAACGAAGATGTCGTCGGGTTCGGAGATGCCGAGCAGGTGGCGGGGCTTGGATTCGGGCAGCTCTTCGGCGCACCAGCGCACGATGGTGCCGAGGTTTTCCTTCTCTAGCGCACCGCCGATACCGAAGCCGTCGAAGGGCATGGAGCCGAGGTCCTGGCATGCCTTGCGGCGCAGGTCCTCGTATTGCGCACCCTGAATGACGCCGAACAGTGCCTGGTAGGGCTTACCCACGCGCTCTGCGGTCAGGCGCTGGTGCTCGGCGATGCAGCGCAGCGCCCACAGGCGGGTGCGTTCGAGCGCCTCCTCCTGGTAGCCGCGGGAGTTGTACAGGGTGGTCAGCTCGTCGAAGGCAAACATGACGTCGGCACCGATCTGGTGCTGAACCTGCATGGACACCTCGGGGGTGAAGCGGTGGATCGAGCCGTCAATATGCGACTTGAAGTTCACGCCGTCGTCGTCAATGTGGGCGAGGCGCTCCTTGCCCTTTGCCACGTCGTCGTCACCGAGGGGGCGGCCGTCGGCGCCCTTAGCGTTCGCGACGGTACCCATGTCGATTACCTTCTTGAAGCCGGAGCCCAGGCTCATGACCTGGAAGCCGCCGGAGTCGGTGAAGGTCGGGCCGTCCCAGTTCATGAAGGCACCCAGGCCGCCTGCCGCGTCGAGGATTTCGGGGCCGGGCTGCAGGTACAGGTGGTAGGCGTTGGAGAGCAGAGCCT
>ERZ773214.546-NODE-546-length-24070-cov-11.388590_pt1 | contig 24070 bp, 20 predicted proteins | sample MGYA00511238_ERZ773214 | MGnify/ENA primary metagenome ERZ773214 (study PRJEB29015, sample SAMEA2738157) | human oral metagenome | biome: human oral; feature: human-associated habitat; material: saliva | place: China | collected 2259 ... | reverse complement strand
TGTATGTGGATTAATCTCATTCTATTAACAATCTACACATTTAACGGAAGAACCTAAATTAGCCGTTAGCTTTATTCTATTCTGCGACAATAACAAGTCTCTAACATCTCTATCAACAATGTATCAGATACCCAGATACGTTTGGAATAACCTGTGAACACCGCAGCTATCGACCTTTTACACAACTCAAGATACTGTTTAGGAATGAAGCAAATCACTCGTAGTAATATGATAAACGAGCAAAGGTAGATATGCTGTTTATGTGTTAGAACGCCTACTCTACTAAAGTCTATAAAATCACATCTACTTATTAGGAAGCCCACACAGGAGAGTATTCAATTAAAGTCTTATCGAACAGCAAGATAGCACAAGCTACGAAGGAGTATCCTAAACCAAAATCTACACGCTGAAAGACAATACTCAAATATCTGCAAAATAATCTGTATGATTTACGATGGGAGTTAAATGTTTTTGTTATCTTTGCAGATGTAACAAACTAATGCACGATGAAGAGAACCAACAAAGTATTACTTATTTATACAGGTGGCACCATTGGTATGGGACACAACCCACGGACAGGTGCATTGGAGCCCTTAGACTTCAACCACCTTGTTGACAACGTTCCTGAGTTCAAACTCATCCCTACGGAGGTCGATACCTACCAGTTCGACCCTCCTATCGACTCTTCCGACATGTCACCCGTGCGTTGGAAGCGGTTGGTAGAAGTGATTTCCAACCGTTATGACGAGTATGATGGTTTTGTTGTCTTGCATGGTACAGACACGATGTCATACACAGCTTCAGTCTTGTCGTTCATGTTTGAGAACCTCACCAAGCCTATCATCCTTACAGGTTCACAACTCCCTATCGGACAACTACGTACGGATGGGAAGGAGAACCTCATGACAAGTCTTGAATTGGCATCTGCTCATCACTTAGACGGTACCCCAATGGTACCCGAGGTTTGCATCTACTTTAGTGGACATCTCCTACGAGGCAATCGTTCAACAAAGCAGAATGCAGACGAGTTTAATGCGTTTGACACCTTTAACTATCCTCATCTCTGCGAAGCTGGAGTCAATTTCAACTTTAACGAACACAATATCTTAAAGCCAGACTTCACGAAACCGATGCTACCACACTTCGAGTTAGATAATAATGTGATAATCTTTTCTCTCTTCCCTGGTATTGAGGAGCATTTGATTCATCACATGTTTGATGCACCAGAGTTACGTAGTATTGTCATGCGCTCGTATGGAAGTGGCAATGCTCCACAGCAGCCTTGGCTCATGAACTTACTCCGAAAGGTCACAGAACGCAATGTCATTGTGGTCAATATCAGTCAGTGTATCAGCGGACAAGTTGAGATGAACCGATACGACACAGGCTATCAACTCAAGGACGCAGGCGTCATCAGCGGTTATGACAGTACGGTTGAAGCTGCCGTAACGAAACTGATGTATCTACAAGCAAAGTACAAAGATACAGAGACAATACGCAAATACATGAAACAGTCGATTGCTGGTGAGATTACTATCTATAATTGATAGGCAAACAGCAAACGACCGATAGAAAAGAAAAACAGCCCAATATCTCCCACTCCCCCAACAAGTTAATTGACATTAAAAGGGGAGAAGAAAGGGAAATATTGGGCTGTATTGTGTTTGTTAGAACTTATTGCAACGCTCGAAGAAGCCGATTTCTTCAAGTTCCTTCTTCATCCGCACCTCTTCTTCATCCGTCATATTCTGGAATGGAACACGGTTAGGACCAAGGTCGAAGCCCATCAACTTCATAATACGCTTACCTCCAACAATATTGCCACGGAAGTGACAAATGACGTTGATAACCTCCTGTGAGAAGTTCTGCTTCTCTCGAGCGGTCTCGATGTCACCCTTGTTCCATGCCTCGATGATACCTGTCAGCTCACGACCATTATAATTGGTTGTACCACCGATACCACCTTTAGCACCGCCTTGAGCAAGACTTGGGAGGATAGTCTCGTCCTGTCCGTGTAGCATATCATACTTTCCATCCTTGTAAAGACGGCATTGATTATACTCATAGAGGCTCTCGAAGGTGTATTTGATGCCTGCGAAGTTAGGGATACGACCATCGACAGCCTTCAAGAGGTCGAGCATTGGCAAGAAAGCACCATTGAAGGCAGGGATGTGATAATAGTAGAATGGAAGTGAAGGAGCCGCTGCTGCTATTGTCTCACAATATTTCACTAACTCCTCAATACGCCCAATCTTTGGGAAAGGAGGTGCCATAGCACCAATGCCCCATGCACCTATCTTCGCTGCATGTTCGGCCAATCGCACACTCTCACGCAGGCAGCAACTACCCACGTGCACAATGACCTTGAAACCTTCTGGGGCTACCTCTATCCAGCGTTCAGCCAACTGCATACGCTCTTCTGTGGTGAGCATGTAGCCTTCACCAGATGAACCATTAATGAAAACTCCCTTCAATCCGTTCTTTTGCAGCATTGCTGCATAAGCCTCTATAGGCTCAAGATTGACATCGCCATTAGCATAGAATGGCGTGAACGGTGCGTCAATTAATCCGATAATCTTTTCCATAAACATTGTTGCCCTCCACCTTTATTCCTCAAAGAAGGGGATTTCATGCGTGGGAGAGGCGATTATATGTGATAATAATAAGCAATTATAAACATTTCTTACTCCATATTGTCGGTTGTTGGTCGTAGGCAAGAGAGCTGTAAGACCAGTGCTAACACAACAATACCACCTAAGATAGCAAAGCCAAGACCGAGGTCACCTCCATCCGTCCACTTGCCCAACACCTGTGTAACAGCAGCTCCTGCAAACACGCCCGTCATGTTCATAATACCATAGGCAGTACTACGATACTTCGAAGAAATGAACTGACAGAGGATTGGCATATTGTTGGCATCAAACATACCATAGCCAATACCAAAGCATAAACCTGCTCCGACAACTGACACAAGACTATGGCCGAAACCCAAGAACATAAGTGCCGGAACAGTAAGACCGAGACCTATCGCACTGGTATAGACACGTCCGCGTAAGTTACGCTGTACCCAACGGTCGGAAATAATACCACCCATGATAACACCGATGAACGATGACACGGCGATTGTTATCGTTGACATTGGTCCTGCACTTGACATAGGAATATCCAAGCTATTGGCAAACAGCGTTGGCAACCAGTTCTTTGTAGCCCAACCAGGAAGACTTGGTACGGCAAAGTAGAAGAGGATCACCCAGAAAGCCCACGTAGAGAAGACAACCGACAGACCACGGAATGGATTCTTATTAGCTTTCGGTTCGTCATGTGAAATTGCTTTCTGTCCGTGCTTAGGATTCTCCTTTAAGAAGAGAAGTAATACTACTGAATAAATAATACCGATGATACCAAACCAATGGAAAGCGGCATGCCATGAGAACATCGCTGCCAAGGTTGCACCAAAACCACCGACAGCCTGACCTACATAGAGGCCTGTCATGTGAATACCAATAGCCAATGAGCGTGACTTTCCCTCATGCCAATCGGCAATAAGAGACAGTGCTGCAGGAATATAAAGTGCTTCGCTGATGCCCATGAATGCTCGAAGCCAATAAAGCTGGTCGAAACTCTCTGCATAACCCATAAGATAAGTCACGGCAGACCACACGAAGATGCTACCTACAACAAGCCACTTACGATTGACACGGTCGGCAATAATACCCGCAAAGGGGCTCACCAGTCCGTAAATCCACAAGAAGACGGCCATCAAAGCACCGAAAGCTTCTGCGTGATTGAGTTCTGCAATATCAACTTTCATAGCTTCCTGCATCGTCGACAACATCTGTCGGTCCATGTAATTTAGCAGGGCTACAAACCAAAGGAGGGCAACCAATACCCAAGGATAGTATTTTTTCATAAGAAGATTACTGCCCGCTCCCACCTCTCTATACCTTGTCATGGGCAATAGTCGATTGTTTGTGAGATGTGATGGGCGATTAATAAATTATTGAAAGTCCTTTCTAAATCCCTTTCTGTAAGGGGAATGTCTAACGGTTATAACTAATAATAGACTTCTTTTCAAGTCTTGTCTCTATGCTCTTCTCGAAGAAGAAAGAACCAAAGGCATCAGCGTTTCGGATACTTCACAACCCTATTACTACGCACTCTTGGCTTTAACTCGCCACCAATCACATACAAGCCATGATGCGTCTGGGCTAAAACAGCACCAGCACGTGCCGTTTCCGAACTCTTATAGAGCACCTTCCATCCTGCCTTATCATAGTATAAGGTGTAGGGATTAAAGCGATACCACTCGATAGGGTGACTCAGATAATCGGGTTGAGGATGATTGACAGCCGACAAGAACACGTCTTTATTAACACCTCCCATAACCAAGAGCTGGTCGCTACACAAGTTGATAGCTGCGCCACCACCAACGAATAGCGGCTGACCCATATCGTCCTTCGGTCCTTCAACCACCTGCCATTCATCAGTCGCCTCGTCATATACGCAACCATCCATTGCCAACTTTGCTTCCTCACCATTCCCTGCAGGAGCAAAGCCACCGAAGAGACAGAAGCGATTATCACCCATACTACCAGCTACAGGTTGTACTCGTGCCATACCAGGGAACGGTTTTACATCCTGCCAGCCAGCTGAAAGATTATCTAAATCAAGGCGTAACACACGATTGGAAGCCTTACCGTCCATCGCTCCTCCTGCTATATAAAGGTGTCTACCGACCAAAGCTCCTGCCATGTTGTCAGCAGTACAGGGTAGAGATGGGAGGGTTGACACCTCAGCTTTACCATCGACAATCTTGACACAATAGACCGCTCCACGACTGCCATCGTTGTTCATTCCGCCTACGACAATCATACTGTTATCGTAAGTCACCGTGACACCATAAGCCAAAGGCTCAGGAAGCATGCCAACCAACCTCCAATTCAGCTGGTCGCTATCGTCAGTTATGGTAGCATAAATACCACGATAATAAACCTTCTTACTATCGGGAGCCAACGTATTCACTGGGAAGTTACATCCACCAGCCATAACAAGTTGGTCATCAATCCTACCTGCATAACAGGCAGACACACCCTGTTCGATACCCACCTCATCGGTAGGAAAGCCACGCATCACCATTAGGCTATCAGCATCAGAAGCATTTGCACCCAATCCCGTCAATAAAGTTATCGTTGTCATTATTAGGTTTTTAATTCTCATCGTTTTAGGTTGAAACATTGCTTGGGTTACCCCTTTCTTACTATTAAACAACTACATCATTGCTTTTACTTATGCTTAACACATAAAATCAATACCGTATTCTTTCCTCCTACAAGCCCCATACTGACGGCTTACACCTATCTTTCTGAGAGGGTAATCGCCCACTTTCAGACTCCACAGACCTATCAATTACGAATTATTATCACGAGAGGAAGAATTTATTTTCATGAAAAAAAATATTTATTGTCATGAAGAAAAATATTTTTTTTCATGAAAATAATTCGAGCTTAACGTAATGTTGGGACAATAGCAAGGTAGATTACGTCATGATCAGTACGGTTCTCGAACCAATGGAAGTGACCTTCTGGACAATAGTGAAGCTGCCCTACCCTCGCAGTCTCGGTCTTGTCATCATAATGAACAGTCAGTTCACCACTGATAACATACATTGCTTCAAACGAGCCAACATGCTGGTGCTTCCCACTACATGCTCCCGGACGCAAAGTAGAGTACATGATACGAGCCTTATCATCCACAAACGCACGCACATCTAACTTACCCTCACCTCCTTTGAAGCCTTCAATATGCTCTTCCGCAATCTTGTCAAAATCAATAATCATAATGTATGGTTTTTTATTCGTATATGAAGATAGCGCAAATAGACGCTATGAGCGGTCGCTCACAGATTGTCTGATGCTATCTACCAAGCGCAAAGGTAAGAAAAAAAGCAGAGACCCCGACAGGAGTTCTCTGCTTTTTTATATAGTTTTACCTTACAGATTAGAATGTATAACGTAATCCGAGCTGACCACGCCAACGGCTGTAGTAGTCGTTATAGTTACGTGTTGCATAACCACCTGTGAACTGATAATGACCATTTCTCTGGTAGTTAACAGGGCTATAGTAGACACCGAAGCCATCACCATAGGTGTGACCCCAGTCCTTATTCAAAAGGTTACCAACATTGATAATATCGAAGCTCAACTCAAGAGAGTTAATCTGACCAGCCACCTTGAAGCTATATTTCTGTGCAAAGTGTACATCAAAGTGATGTTCGAACGCCAAGTTATCAGCATAACGCTTGTAGAATTCACCACGATGCTTCTTCATGTAAGAGTCATTACCAATCCAATGCTTCATCATTGCACGCTGCATATCAGCCGTCAACTTAGGAGCAGAGAATCCAGGCCCAAATACTGTGTTAGTAAGAGCATTAGCAGAGAATTTCGTCTCATCGAACTGCATATTATCAATCTGTGCATCTGTAGGAATGAAGAAGAGGTCGTTACCGTTCGCACCATCCTCGTTAACGTCACCATAATAGTAGATACTATATGGAGAACCACTCTTAGCTTGATAGATAATACCCACAGTTGTCTGCCATTGCTTCTGTGCTCCATAGTTTACATGATAGTAAGCAGAAGCCTGAATGCGGTGAGGAATGTTATAAGCAGAGTTGCCCAACTCTGGGTCGTTAGGGTTACGATAAGTATAATTAAATCTCCAGTTGCTCTCAGCAACAGATGATCCACCATTGTTCACACTCATTGACTTTGTCCAAGTGTAGCTTGCCATCAAGTCAAGACCGAAGTCGAAATGCTTCTCACCCTTCAAACTCAAGTTAACTGTGTAACCCTTTGAGGTGTTGCTAAGCTTATAGACATTTGTATATGGACTACCTGCAGTCACCTTAGAAAAGAGTGGACGATTGTCTTCTACTGGTACACCAGCACTGCCATAGACCTCTCCAAAGGTTCTACCAGTCTGTTCGTAAGCAAGGTTCTCATACAGAATATCATTCATCGTCTTTGAGTAGATAGCCTCAGCAGTCCAGTTGATACCCAACACGTCGAAGTCGAAACCGAGGTTGAAACGGAGGTTCTGCGCATACTTAAAGTTATGGTCGTAGACGTTGATAGTCTGACTTCCTAATGCTTTCAGCTTGCTTGCATTTGCCTCCTGGCCATTAGGATCGAGCAAAAGTTCCAATCCTGTTGGAGAGTTAACATTGAATGATGATACCTGAATACCTGTGTTAGCATAGTTATTACTAATCCAAACAAATGGGATACGACCTGTGAACACACCAACACCACCACGGAGAATATATCTGCGATCCTTGTTGATGTCCCAACGGAAACCTACACGTGGACTCCAAAGAGGAGTACTTGCCAAACGCTGGTTGGTCTTTACGTTCCAACCCTTGGTGTCTGCATACTGAGCAAAAGGCTCATTAGCGGTAGGAGTGTCCATGATGATAGGTATATCCATACGCAAACCGTAGGTCAACTGAAAGTTGGTTGTTGCATCCCACTTGTCCTGTGCATAGAAACTTAACTGTGCTGCACCAAACGAAGACTCCCAGCGAGGGTTGCCTGTTACGTCTACATTAGCATGTCCGTAACGGTATAGATTGATATAAGACTTCCTTGGGTCGATAGTTCCATTTACGTAGTCATTATAGTAGTTGACGAAAGAGTCGTAGTCCTTAAAGGTGTAACTACCAAAGAGATCTTGAAGGAAAAGGTTTGTAAACTTATACAATTCGTTGTGAGTACCGAATGTAAAGGTGTGATTACCCTTATACCATGTCAAGTTATCCTCAAGTGTATAGATATCTTGATCCAAGCGGTTGGCCATAGAAGAACGCTCGATACCTAAGTTCACTGCGCCGCCACCTACACCATTAATAGTAACGTTTGGATATTCACCACTGATAGCACGGTTGTCTCTTACACGTACATAGCTGGCACGAGCCTCATTGGCTACAGACGGAGAGAGGCGACTCTGCAACTCAGCTATGAATGAATTGGTTGTGCTTTCGAATGGGAAAGCATAGCTACTACCATTGATTGATGTGCGTGAACCAGCATTATTCAACTGCACAGCATCAACAAGACTCCAACGCAAAGAGGCTTTATTGGTCTCATTGATGTTCCAATCGAGTTTCAAACCAACCTTGTTACTCTTCGTATAGATGTCACTGGTGGAGAGAGCTATTGGGAAGTTAACTCCTTGACGATTAGCAATATCAGCAATCTTCTCCAAGATATCCTTTGCCTTCACAGCATCAACAGCTGACTGCTCAGAGCCTAATGTATAAAGATTAGGATAGGTCTTATTGGTCTTCTCATAGTTAGCAAAGAAGAATAACTTATCTTTGATAATCGGACCACCTAAGGTTACACCTACATTATACTCGTTCTGCTTATTGAACTTTGGTGCATAACCACCGTCAGCGAGCGGATACTTTGAGCCTACTAAGTTCTGGTTGTTACCGAAACCATAGACACTACCATGGAAGACATTGGTTCCACTCTTGGTAATAGCATTGATAGCACCACCTGTGAAACCGCCTTGACGAACGTCGAAAGGTGCTACATTCACCTGAATCTGCTCAATCGTCTCCATTGAAACAGGCTGCGCACCAGCTCTACCTCCGTTCGTTCCATCACCAGAAAGACCGAAAACGTCGTTGTTGGCAGCACCATCAATCATGAAAGAGTTGTAACGGTTACTTGTTCCAGCAAATGACATAGCACCGCTGTTTGTCGTTGTCAGCTGTGGATTAAGTCGTGCAACATCGGCAATACCATGGGTAATACTTGGCATATCAGCAATCTGCTTTGAGTTGATACTCTGTGCTGCACCAGTCTTGGTGGCGTTGACACCTGCACTACCCTTTACTACAACCTCTTGAAGTTCCTTGCTATCATCTTCGAGAGAACAAGAGAGATCCTCCGTCTCGCCCAATCGGAGCATCACATTATCAAAAGTCTTTGTCTTCTGACCGATGTAAGCTACAGTCACTTTGTACGGACCTCCGACACGCATACCTTGTATAGTATAACGGCCATCGATGTTCGTTACAGCACGGTAAATGGTCCCAGAGGGTTGGTGAGTCGCTGTAATGGTAGCACCAATAACATCTTCACCTTGAGACATTACCTTACCACTGATTCCTGAAGTTGTAATCTGTGCCATGACAGAAGTTGTCATTGCAAGCAACAACGTAATCAAGAAAAGTAATCTTTTCTGCATAGTTTAGCTAAATAATTAATTATAAACAATAATGTTATTTAAATGTATCTGCAAAATTAAGCATTTTTTCTGATACTTACACGGGTGAGCAACGAAAAAAAACGATTTGATTGCGTACGATAAACATTTTCTCATATAACCTGATAATTGGTGTTCTTTTACCTACTACTTGTCTTATTATATATCTATTAATGCTCTTAAAAGACGGTGTTATCCTTTCTCTGCTTTAGTCCATTGACTTAGCCCGCCGTTTGGAGAGACTACCCACCTATTGTAAGGACGCTTAACACTAATGAAGCTAAATATGATAAGTGTAATTACTCATCCTCATCTTTGAAAGTATTCAGCATCAACGCTACCCTTATACACACAAAAACAGCTTACACTCTACGTGCAAGCTGCGACATCATAACGGCACTAAGGCCTGCAGTCTCTGTGCGTAAACGGCTGTTACCCAGTGTTACACTCTCAAAGCCATGCGCCAAAGCGTAGTGAACCTCATCAATAGAGAAATCGCCTTCTGGGCCTACCAACACCGTAATATCCTCTCCTGACAAAGACGATTCATCGTTCGAGATAGCGGTAAAGAAGTCTGTTCGTGCTATTTCCGGATAACAATGACAAATATACTTACGTCCGTGATTAGAGCAGTTCTCTATGAAATGATGAAAAGGAGACATCTCGTTTACAGTTGGTTTCCACCCTTTTCGACTCTGTTTCACGGCAGAGATAATGATTTTCTCTATCCTATCCGTACGCAAAGTCTTACGTTCAGAGAACTTACAGTCTAAGAAGCTTATCTCATCAAAACCTATCTCTGTTGCCTTTTCAGCCATCCACTCCATGCGTCCCATATCCTTTGTTGGAGCAATGGCAAGGTGGATTTTCCCACGCCAACAGGTCTCTTGCTTTAGTGTCTGTCGAATGGCATATAGGCATTTCTTGGCTGTTGCTAATGTTACCTCTGCTTGATAGAAGTATCCCTCACCATCCATAAGGAAGAGCTCATCCCCTTCCTTCAGTCGTAACACACGTGTGGCATGCACAGCTTCCTCAGCAGGTAAGGCTGTTTCCACAGCTGCGTTAGGGACGTAAAAATATCTTGCTTCTTTCATTCTTTAGGTTTATTACATCTTCTTCCTTGGTAAGTACGCACGCTATCAGGCTAATACACACATGAAACACACTACTCCTCAAGAGAGTTTTGAGCGTTTCTTCATCTCATCTCTAAGCATAGAAGCAAGCTCATAGTTCTCGTCTTCTATTGCTTTCTCTAATGCGTGATGTAGCATCTCGACACTAAGTGCATTCACGGGTAGGGCTATCTTATTCTGACTCTTACCACTATCAACACTCTGTCGATTGAAGAGATGCTCCTCCATAAAGATGTTTAACTTAGCTATCTGTGCCAGTAAAACAGCATCAGAGGCTCGAATAGGCGTAAGTGTCAAGTCATCCTTGTTCACTAACAAAGCTTTATACTGTCCATCAACAATAGAGTTAAAGAGTATCTCATAATGCTCGCTGGTCATCAATGGGTTGATATTACAAAGAACTTCAGGCAGAAATCGTTCTGTGATAGACTTTTCTCCTGATCGTAAACCAAGTTCATACACCATGTGATGGTCGCATACAATGGCAATCTGCCGTGTCTGTGAGAGATTAGACAAGAGTAGAAGACCTAACTCCGGACCTCCGACAATCTGCGACATACCTACATATACCAGTTGAACCTTACTCATTTACTCCACATCTTAACGGTGAGCTATTATGCTTTCTTTGGTCGGAAGATAACAGCAAACAAGACTCCTACGACAAAGGCATAGCCTGCGAAGATGAACCAACATGCCTGCCAATCACCAACAGTCAGTGTATCTGACCCCACAACCTGCGGATGTGTATATGCATTAACGATGGCTTGAGCAGCTAACGTACCCACTGTTGCACCCACACCATTGGTCATCAACATGAACAAACCTTGTGCTGAAGAGCGGAGTGTAGGCTCCGTACTATTATCAACGAACAGTGAACCCGATATATTAAAGAAGTCGAAGGCTACACCATATACTATCATTGAGAGTACAAACATCAAGATACCAGGGAAGCCAGGATTACCTACACCGAACAAGCCGAAGCGCAATACCCATGCAAACATCGCTATCAACATCACGTTCTTGATGCCATAATGACGCATGAAGAAGGGGATTAGGAGGATACAACAAGTCTCACTAACCTGCGAAAGACTAATCAGAATATTAGCATGCTGTACTCCAAAGGAATTAACAAACTCTGGTTGAGCTCCAAAACTAAAGAGGAATGGATTCGCAAAGCTATTCGTTATCTGAAGACTCACACCCAACAACATAGAGAAGATAAAGAAGATTGCCATCTTCTTCTCCTTGAATAAGGCGAAAGCACGTAATCCAAAGGCATCCACAAAACTCTTTTGTTCTGTGCCTTTACTTACCGCACACTTAGGTAAGGTGAATGTATAAAGGAAGAGAATGATGCTTACTACACCAGAGGTAATAAACTGGTTCTGGTTACTCTGAAAGCCTAAGAGGTCGACTAACCACATGGTAAGGATAAAGCCAATCGTACCGAACACTCGGATCGGTGGGAAGGCTTTCACCGTGTCCATGCCCGCATTGCTCAAAGCACTGTATGCAACCGAGTTTGAGAGAGCCAATGTTGGCATATAGAAGGCAACCGAAAGCGAATAAAGAGTGAAGATAGTAGAGAACTCAGCATGCTCGCCAATACTCAAGCCGTAGCCTGCTGTGGCAAACATAAACAGACCTGCAAGCAGGTGACAGAAACCCAACAGACGCTGAGCAGGTACCCAACGGTCGGCTACAATACCCATCACAGCAGGCATAAAGATTGACACCACACCCTGCATTGAGTAGAAATAGCCAATCTCAGGACCAATACCTATATTACCAAGATAGCGACCCATAGAGGTCAAATAAGCTCCCCACACTGCGAACTCCAAGAAGTTCATCAATGCTAAACGTACCTTCAAATTCATGCTATAAGCTATTATTTATGACCACAAAAGTAGTGATTTTATCAGAAACTGCCAAATGTGCTATTGTTTTTTACTATTGAAACGCCCCGCCAGTCCAGTTCAGTGTCTGTGGCTTTAGCATGTCTTCGACCCGTTTTACATCTTTCTTTGATAGCAGAGGATAGGTCCAACTCACTGATAATGAGTTATTATCAGCTGACAGACGATACTCTTTCATACGAGGGAACAGCAAGGGCTTTAGGTCAGCAAAGTCTTCATCACTCATTGCATTAGGCTTTACAATATTCTCTTTATAGGCCACAACGACCTTTTTAGGTTGCCATTGAAGATTGTAAAAACTCAACTTACTCTCTGCGGCAGGTCCCATCCACGTCTGAGCCAAGGCCAGTGTGTTATTATCTAACAACTTAATCTCCAATCGCATGGCCTTATTTGCATTCACCAAAAGGTAGTCCTTCGTCATACGTTCAATCCTTACAGAGTCGCCAAAGCTGTTCAATACAGCTGGAACAGCCTTCATATCAATATAATCAGCCAGTTCTGTTCGCTGACTCTTACTGATATAAGGCATGACACTATCAGGCATTTCTATCCACACCTCACGCAGGCTTTGAGCAGAGACCCCTATCCAACAAGTTAGGAAACATATAACGATTAATGTCCTTTTCATATCGAAAAAACTCCTTTAATTCTGTTTTTAATATGATTATATCTTCTCATGAAAGACCCTGCAAAGGTACAAAAAAGAAAGAAGAAACGAATAAAAAGCCAAATCGTTTTGGTCATATCTACCTTTTCTTTTACCTTTGCCGATAGAAACCAAAGCTTAAGAAAGAAATATGAGATGTCGAAATTGTAACAATGAGGTTAACGAGAAGGATAAGAACTGTCCTTATTGTAACGCACCACTACATGAAGATAATAAAGAGAACAAGAACGATGAGCCTACCTTAGGGCGTGGTATGGTTACGTTTATCATCTTAGGTACTATCTTCCTTGTAGCTTTCGGCTTTTATTATTATAGTCAACACAAGAACGACCCAGAATATACACAGACGGCTATTGAGCCTGACTCTAACTTAGCCGACAATAATAAGGCTAAGTTCGACACCGTTGTTAAAGACACGACAGCCAACGACTCTACCGACAAACAGGAAGAGGAGCAAGCTGAGAAGGTGTTTAATAGTATTCGAAGAAGTAACCATTCAAGACGAAGAAGCAGTAGCAACAATGCTTCTTCAGGCAGTTCTGACGGACAGAGCAGCACCTCCGAGTCATCTTCAGGTGCTTCTTCAGACCCACAACCCATCGCCCCTGCAGCTTCTAAGCCGCGTGTAGAGTCAATTGAGACCGATTAATGAAGATTATCCGAACAAAGTATTTCCCTCCCAAGAATTATGATGCCATCAACATTCTTGGGCTTCTTTTTGTCCATCCCGGCGTTAGACTAACGAAAGAACTCATCAACCACGAGCGTATCCACACACGTCAGATGTTAGAGATGCTTATCCTACCTTTTTATATATGGTATGTCATCGAGTGGCTTATACGCTTATCCATGGCGGGCCGTGCCTATATGAACCTATCCTTTGAGCGTGAGGCTTACCAGAACATGAACAACCTTAACTATCTTAATCAGCGCCGCCCCTTTGCATGGATAAAGTATTTGAGGGAGAAATAATTGGTTATTAGGCTTAGAGGGCCTATTGGCCTTATAGGGCTAATAGGGTCTATAAGCCTTATAAGGCCAATAGGCCCTATAAGCCCAATAGCCCTTAATCAACCCCCATAACCTCTAACACATCCCCATCAACCCTAAACTTCACATCCTTCCCACCGAAGGGCATGCCATAAACACGTGCTGCATCATGCTGATACTGTGGGCGGGGATCCTGCGAGAGCACCTCCTTTAAAGCCTCAAGGTCCTCTTTATCAAACTTCTTAGAATACTCCTCTGCAATAACGACAGATAGTTCTTTCCATGCTTTCTTATCGGTAAACCCACCCCTTGCCTGTGGATGACTATCAACGTAGGAGATGTATGGTTTCACATCATATATAGGTGTACCGTCCATCAAATCAGCTCCGCTCACTTCAATGGCTCCGTCTGTTATACGCTTGATACGCACAGATGACAACCCAAGTCCATTAGGGCGAAAGGGCGAGCGCGTGGCAAACACACCTAAACGTTCATTCCCTCCTAAGCGAGGTGGACGAACAGTTAGCTTACCATCATCGGTAGACTTATTCGCAGAAAAGTCCCAAATCAGCCATAAAAAATCAAACTCCTCCAATCCACGCAGTGCCTCCTCACGTTGGTACTGAGCCTCAAAGACAATCTTACCGACAAGGTTGTCAGCCAGTCCACTCTGCCTTGGAATACCGAATTTCGACGTCAAGGGAGAACGGAAATAAGCGATAGGTTTAATTTCTTTCATACCGACAAAGATAATATTTTATGCTGAATTGGTACAAGATAAACGATTTTTATTTATCTTTGCAAGCAAATAATACTATCAACAATGGAAAATAAAGCGAATCAAAACATCGACCTTCCTGAGAATGCCTTTAGGGAGTTGAAAGATGGCGAAGAGTATAAACCAGTCATGTCGCCACAGGAGTCGTATCGTGAAGTAAGTCCTTGGTCTATCACATGGGGTATCCTTATGGCAGTCTTATTCTCTGCTGCCGCTGCATATCTTGGTTTGAAGGTAGGACAAGTGTTTGAGGCTGCTATCCCAATAGCCATCATCGCCATTGGTGTATCATCTGCTACGAAGCGTAAGAATGCCTTAGGAGAGAATGTTATCATACAGAGTATCGGTGCTTGCTCAGGTGCTGTCGTTGCGGGAGGTATCTTTGTTATGCCTGCCATCTACATGCTCGACCTACAAGCCGACTTCTTTAAGATTTTCATTGCAGCAGCCTTAGGAGGCGTATTGGGTATTCTCTTTTTGATTCCCTTCCGTAAGTACTTTGTGAAAGACCAGCATGGTAAGTATCCATTCCCCGAGGCCACGGCCACAACACAGGTTCTTGTAAGTGGCGAGAAGGGCGGAAGTCAGGCCAAACCCCTCCTCCTTGCCGGTCTTGTAGGTGGCCTTTACGATTTCATTGTGGCCACCTTCGGTTGGTGGAATGAGAATGTAACGAGTCGTATGATAGGTTTTGGCGAGACGATAGCAGACAAGGCTAAACTTGTTTTCAAGGTCAACACTGGTGCTGCAGTCCTTGGTCTTGGTTATATCATTGGTCTTAAATATGCCTTCATCATCTGTGTTGGTTCGTTAACGGTATGGTGGCTCATCGTACCAGGCATGGCACTCATCTTTCCAGACACTGTCCTTAACCAGTGGGACCCCTCTATCACGACTGCCGTAGGACAGATGGCTCCAGAGGTTATCTTCAAGTCTTACGCTCGCTCAATCGGTATTGGCGGCATCGCTATGTCGGGTATTATCGGTATCGTGAAATCATGGGGTATCATCAAAGGTGCCGTCGGTTTGGCCGCACGAGAGATGAAAGGGAAAGGTAGTGGACAGGACGAGGTACTCCGTACACAGCGTGACATCTCATTTAAGATTATTGCTTTCGGAAGTATAGCAACGCTCCTTATCACCTTTCTCTTCTTCTATTTTGGTGTGATGAACTTCAACTTATTGCATGCAGTAGTAGGTATTCTCCTCGTTACTATCATTGCTTTCCTCTTTACAACAGTGGCAGCTAACGCCATTGCAATCGTTGGAAGCAACCCTGTATCAGGTATGACGCTGATGACACTTATCCTTGCTTCTGTCGTCATGGTGGCTGTTGGACTGAAAGGGAACGCTGGTATGTTGGCAGCCTTACTGATGGGTGGCGTTGTATGTACGGCCCTCTCTATGGCAGGCTCGTTCATTACCGACTTAAAGATAGGCTATTGGCTTGGTACAACACCTAAGAAACAAGAGACATGGAAGTTCCTTGGCACAATTATCTCGGCTGCCACTGTGGCCGGTGTGATGATTGTCTTGGATAAGACCTACGGCTTCAACTCTGGTAAGTTGGCCGCTCCTCAAGCAAACGCAATGGCTGCTGTGATCAAGCCATTGATGAGTGGACAGGGTGCACCTTGGGTCCTCTATGGCATCGGAGCAATTATTGCCCTCGTACTCGACCGCTGCAAAGTGCCAGCCTTAGCTTTTGCGTTGGGTATGTTCATACCTTTAGAGCTGAACATCCCGCTCTTAGTGGGCGGCGCAGTCAACTGGTACGTGACAACTCGCTCTAAGAACGAAGCTATCAACAAGGCACGTGGCGACAAGGGAACACTCTTAGCATCAGGTTTCATCGCTGGTGGTGCATTGATGGGAGTTGTTTCTGCCCTACTGAAATTCGGTGGCATCGAGGTAGACTACTCTTCTTGGTGGGAGAATCACCTCTCCGAACTGCTCTCCCTCGTGGCTTACGCTGCTTTAATTCTTTACTTTATCCTTGCTACCAAACTATCTAAGAAGGAGTTACCAGAGTAAAGATAGCACTTAATATTGGGTTATAACGCCCTCTGAAAGAGCCGTATCAGCACATTGAAAGGTGTTGATAGGGCTCTTTTTTATGCTTCGATTAGCCACACATGTAAGCTATCAGCAGAGTAAACAACCTTTCGTCGGTGATTTTTCTTCATGAACAAAAAGATTTACTTTCATGAAAAAAAATATTTCTTGTCGTGAAGAAAAATATTTTTTTTCATGAAAATAATTCGAGAAACACAATTTGGTGGTAGAATAAAGACTATTTTCTAACGCAAACAAAAGCCTTTGAAGCAACACAAAAAACAGTTAAGTCGTATCTTTCACTTGTCCTTAAATATAATACTCAGCGGCATCCACGAGTCCAGAACGCATCGCATAGCGGATGGCTTCATGTACATTATTCACCCCTAACTTACGAAAGATGTTCTTTCTATGTGTGTTGACAGTATGAAAGGATGAGAAACGCTTCTCTGCTATCTCACGTGTCGTCAGTCCTACCGCAATCTCTTTTAGTATCTCGACCTCCGTCTTCGTCAAGTTGACAGACTCTTTTTCTTGTGTGAGCTTTGGTTCTAAAAGAATATTCGTAGCATGCTGACAGAGGAAACGCTGCCCACGGAGGACATAGTCAAGACACTGTTCTATCTCAATCATCTTCGCATCCTTCATAAGAACACTAATCCGACTGCTTGCATTGACAAGGCTGCGAATGAAGTCGGCACTTAACTCTTCGCTCCACAAGATGAGATGTGACAACGGGAAACGCTGTCCGATGATAAGGAGATCGGACTCGCTGGAGATGTCAAACAGCGTATAATCTAATATTACAATCGCTTCGGGACAGCCACTCAACAGCCGAATCAGTTCTGCCTTACTACCTGCTATATCACACGATATACCCTTCATCTTAGAAAGCACATAGATCATCCCAGCACGAGTGATGTCTTGATTGTCGGCGACGATAATATTCTGCATAATTCTTGTTTGTCTTTAATATCCTTCCATCACGTGCAAAAGTAGGCAAAAAAGTCGAGATTTTGAAAAAAAAATCGTAAGTTTGCAACATAATTTAAGTACATGACCTAAAATGAAGAAACTGCTTTTTCTCGTAGCTGGCTTGCTGATTGCAGCAGCTACGTATGCGCAAGTACAACGACCAAAGCTGGTTGTTGGGCTTGTTGTCGACCAGATGCGTTGGGATTACCTATACTATTACAACGACGAGTATGGTAATGACGGACTGAAAAGACTGCTCAACCAAGGTTTCTCCTTTGAGAACACACACATCAACTATGCGCCAACAGTGACGGCTATCGGCCACAGTTCGGTCTATACAGGCTCTATCCCAGCCTTTACAGGTATTGCTGGTAACTACTTCTATCAGAACGACAAGAGTGTTTACTGCTGTGAAGATAATACGGTGAAGAGCGTCGGTTCTGATAGTAAAGAGGGCCAGATGAGTCCTCGTCGTATGCTTACTTCTACGATTGGAGACGAACTTCAAGTGGCAACAGATTTCCGTTCAAAGGTGATTGGTGTCGCGCTGAAGGACCGTGCCTCCATCCTCCCTGCTGGTCATGCAGCCGATGCGGCTTACTGGTGGGACACCTCAGCAGGCCACTTCGTGTCATCTACCTTCTATATGGACAAACTTCCACAGTGGGTAGAGGACTTCAATGCAAAAAACCACACGGCTCCTAATTTCGATATCAAGGGTTCGACTCAGGGTGTTACGATGACTTTCAAGATGGCAGAGGCTGCATTGAAGAATGAAAAACTTGGTAAAGGAAAGGAGACAGACATGCTTACAATAAGCGTATCGTCAACCGACATCATCGGACATCGCTTCTCTACACGTGGAAAAGAGAACCATGATGTCTACATGCAATTGGATAAAGACTTAGCATGGTTCCTTAAGGTGCTTGATAAAGAGGTAGGTGAAGGCAACTATCTCCTCTTCCTTACAGCCGACCACGGTGCTGCCCACAACTATAACTATATGCGTGAGCACCGTATTCCAGCAGGTGGATGGGATTATAAGCAGACCGTAAAAGACCTCAACGACCATCTTCAAGGGAAGTTTGGCGTAAGTCCTGTCATGGGCGAGGATAACTATCAGTTCTATCTGAACGACTCACTCATTACTGCCGCAGGCCGTAAGAAGCAGGATATCATCGATGAGTCAGTAGACTGGTTGAAGCAAGATCCACAGTTCCTTTACGTCTTTGATGAAGAGAAGATTAGTGAGACTACAATGCCTGACGCCATTAAGGAACGCATGCAGAACGGCTATTTCCGTGGTCGTTCAGGTGAGATTGGTGTCGTAACGCGTCCTCAGTTCTTTGGAGGTAAGGACAGACCAGACTTCCGTGGAACCCAACATGGACAACCATTCCCATACGACACGCACATTCCTTTCCTCCTCTTTGGATGGAACGTGAAGCATGGTGCAACCAACGTCGATACACATATCGTTGATATAGCACCTACCGTATGTGCTATGCTACATATCCAAATGCCAAATGGATGCGTTGGTAAGGCAAGAAATCAATTCTAAATAAAAAACTACTTTACGCCATCTGGCATCTTTAATGGTTCCTTAGAAGGGACGTTAAAGATGCCACATGGACTCTATGTTATGCACATTGCAATCGCAGGAAACATTGGTAGCGGTAAGACTACACTCACAACAATGCTCGCCAAACGCTATGGCTGGAAGCCAAGGTTTGAGTCGGTAGATTACAACCCCTACTTAGAAGACTATTATAAAGACATTAAACGCTGGTCGTTCCCTATGGAAGTGTTCTTCTTAAAGGAGCGTTTTAAGGACTTACTTGAGATTAGCAGGAGTGAAGAGTCAGTGGTACAGGACCGCTCTATCTATGAGGGTGTCTACGTCTTTACGGAGAACAACTACGCCATGGGTAATCTTGACAATCGTGACTACGAGACTTATATGGAGCTATTCGAGGACATGACGGATGCTGTTCGGTTTCCCGACCTTATGATTTATCTTCGTTCATCGGTCAGCCACCTCGTCTCTAACATTGAGAAACGTGGACGAGAGTACGAGCAGAGGATGCCTTTAGACTATCTCGAGAACCTCAACAAACGTTATGAGGAGTTTATCAAAGAGAAATATAAAGGTCGTGTTCTGACGATTGATGTCGACCATCTCGACTATCAACACCGCCCGAAAGACTTTGGTTTCATTACTGATAAGATTGACAGAGAGCTTTTTGGACTTTTCTAAACACTATCAAGAAGTACCTAACCTCCCGTTGCACGATGGTTTGCAAAGGGTAAAGAGGAATAAACCAACTAACAATCAAAAACGAAATAAAAAGCCCATAACATTGAAAGCTATCACCTTTCTTATAAGTGGTAACCATGTGATAGGGCATTAGATATAACATATTATGCACATAGCAATCGCAGGAAACATCGGAGCAGGTAAGACTACACTCACCAAAATGCTCGCGAAACGTTACGGATGGAAAGCTCACTTTGAGCCAGTTGACAATAATCCGTACTTAGAAGACTATTATAACGACATGACACGGTGGTCGTTTAATTTACAAATCTATTTCCTCAACAAGCGTTTTCGTGATGTTGTAGAGATTTCGCAATCAAAGGATACGATTATCCAAGACCGTACTATCTTCGAGGATGCACGTATCTTCGCCCCTAACCTCTATGACATGGGACTCATGTCAGAGCGTGACTTCAATAATTACACCGACCTCTTCGACCTAATGCTATCCTTGGTAAAGTTGCCAGACTTGATGATTTACATCCGATGCTCTATCCCTCGTCTCATTGATCACATACAACAACGTGGACGAGACTACGAACAAACAATGCGAATAGACTATCTTCGTGGACTTAACGAGCGTTATGAAGAGTGGATTAAGACCTACAAAGGACATCTGATGATTGTAGATGGTGACACAACAGACTTTCAAGACAACCCACAAGACTTCAAACGTGTCACCGACATGATTGATGACCGACTCTTTGGCTTATTCCCTATGGAATAAAACAAACTGTCTCGCTTTGGCATAATATTTGTTCTGTAAAAGTTACAAAAGTATTAATCAAGCCCTTCTTTGCCGTTAATTAACACGCAAAGGGCATCATACAGTATATTAAAATGGAGAAAGTAAAAACCCTGATAATAGGTAGTGGCCCTGCAGGATACACCGCAGCAATCTACGCCGGACGTGCTAATCTGCAGCCAGTGCTCTATTCTGGTCTTCAACCGGGTGGTCAGTTGACCACAACAACGATAGTAGAAAACTTCCCAGGCTTCCATGAAGGAATCGATGCAAACCAACTTATGACGGAGATGAGACAGCAGGCTGAGGTCTATGGTGCCGACCTTCGTGATGGTTCTATCGTCAAAGCCGACCTTAGTAGTCGTCCTTTCCACCTCGAAGACGAGCGTGGCAACCAGATTGAAGCAGAGACTGTAATCATCGCAACAGGTGCCAGTGCAAAGTACTTGGGCCTGCCTGATGAGGAGAAATACCGTGGTCAGGGTGTCAGCGCATGTGCCACTTGCGACGGATTCTTCTATCGCAAGCGTGTTGTAGCAGTCGTTGGTGGTGGTGACACAGCCTGCGAAGAGGCGATGTACCTCTCTGGCTTGGCAAAGAAGGTGTATATGATTGTGCGCAAGCCATACCTCCGTGCTGCAGAAATCATGCGTAAGCGTGTGACAGAGAAGGACAACATTGAGATACTCTACAATACCAATACGGTTGGTCTCTTTGGTGAGAACGGTGTTGAAGGGGCTCATCTTGTTCGTTTCAAGGGCGAGGAGAACGAGGAGAACTTTGATGTTGCTATTGACGGATTCTTCTTGGCTATTGGTCACACTCCTAACACCGACCTCTTCAAAGGTCAGGTAGAGATGGATGATCACGGCTTTATCATCACCCAACCAAAGTCAACTGCAACGAGCATTGAGGGTGTCTTTGCAGCAGGTGACGTGGCCGATCCAACCTATCGCCAAGGCGTTGTAGCAGCAGGAACAGGTGCTATGGCTGCCATTGAGGTAGACCGTTTCTTACAGAAGCAGTAATCAATACTAAAATATAGAAGGGTGTTTCAGAATCCAATAGATAGGATTTTGATACCCCCTTTGTAATTTCCTGCTTTCCTAACAAAACTCTTCATAACACTACAAACTATGCGTAACATATTATCCATACTGTGCACACTAATCCTTCCAACCATGGTTGAAGCTGCTACTTGTGGCTTACTGATGGCAGGGACAGTGGCTTGCACCAATAAGACAAAGACAGCTATGACACAAACTGACTCTATCATCGCTCCTAAAAAGAAGTTCACTCGTCCCGACGATGCCACCCTTAGAAAGATGCTTACACCCGAACAGTATGCTGTAACACAGCAGGCTGCCACCGAACGACCTTTCACCAACGAGTATGACCATGAGTTCAGAGAGGGTATCTATGTAGATGTCACAACGGGAGAACCGCTTTTCTCTTCTACAGATAAGTTCGATTCTGGCTGCGGATGGCCTGCTTTCTCAAAGCCAATCGACATGAAAGTCGTTACAAATCATACTGACACATCACATGGTATGGTACGTACAGAGGTGAGGAGTAGGACTGGTAAGGCACATCTCGGACACGTCTTCGATGACGGACCAGCATCGACAGGAGGAAAGAGATATTGTATCAACAGTGCTTCGTTGCGCTTCATCCCACTTAAAGAGATGAAGGCTAAGGGCTACGGAGCCTATATAAACTTAGTAAGACCAATGAAAGAAATATATGTAGCAGGTGGTTGCTTCTGGGGAACAGAGCACTATCTCAAACAGATAGAAGGCGTTACAGCTACCGAAGTGGGCTATGCCAACGGTATTATCAAGAACCCAACGTATGAGGAGGTATGCACAGATAAGACACAGTTTGCCGAGGCTGTGCACATTACCTACGACCCTAAGGTTATCAGCTTGGAGTTCTTACTGGGCTTATACTTTAAGTCTATCGACCCAACAAGCGTAAACAAGCAGGGTAATGACCGTGGTAGTCAGTATCGAACAGGTGTTTATTACACCGACCCAGCCGACCTCCCCACTATCAAGAAGGTGTTTGAAGAGGAGCAGAAGCAGATTAATGGCAAGATAGCCGTTGAGGTTAAACCCCTTAAAAACTTCTATACTGCAGAAGAATACCACCAAGACTATCTTGATAAAAACCCCACTGGCTATTGCCATCTACCAGCTGCTCTCTTTGAGTATGCCCGCAAAGCCAAGATGAAGAAATAAGTATATGCTCTGACAGAACCATCCGCTCTCTGTCAGAGCATCTTTTATTGATAACGATTTGATAAGCTTAAGCGAAAAAATCTACCTTATAGAATACACTTAGAAACGGCTCTTACCTTGTCTCTCAACAACCTTTAGTAATGGTATTAAGCCGCCGCACGACTTGTGTTAAACCTCTGAACAACTTGTATTAAACCTCTACACAACTTGCGTTAATCCTCCTCACGAGTATATAAGAGGACAAGGCGGGATCCTTATAAGTATCGTTTGCATTTTAAGATACGGATGACAAGCTCATATATAGATGTAGCTTATCAGCCAATAAAGGCTTTTATTGAATACGAACGACACGTATTCCAAGGTTAGCAGGACGAGCCATCATGTAGTTATAGAGCGTCTCTAAGGGGTCAACCACCCTATTTCCGTTCTTCTTAAGATTAGAGGCATTCATGAGGTGGAGGCCATCCTTGTGCCATATAGCAAATCCAAGATGTGTTGTATCGAGCTCTCGTTTACTCGTGACAATCGCAAGGATGTCACCATCACGAACTACCTCACGCAGGAGCTTACTGTTATTGAGTAGGCTCTTAGGGATATAACGGACACTTGTACCATTGGTTGCATCTTCTAACTTCTTAAGTTCTGCAACACGCTCAGGGCTGTTCTTCAACATATCATATAGTCTTGCATTCTGGCTCATATAGTTGATTTTCAACGTCTGAACAGCTGTGAAAGGTGGAACTGGGCTATCTATCTCTTTCACAAAACCCATGCGCTCGTTATCTTCCAACCACCAATGGAAATAGTGTAGACGGTTTACATAACTCATCTTACCACCTCGATAGCGCACTTGTTCTAACTGATGTACATAGTTCGCAAAGCCTGTTTCACCCCTTTTCGCACAAAGCGTAAGTGCGGTAACAGCCTCAACGTATGTCGTACAGTCTAATCCATGAAGATTAATAACCAGCT
>ERZ773214.544-NODE-544-length-24093-cov-8.209834_pt1 | contig 24093 bp, 37 predicted proteins | sample MGYA00511238_ERZ773214 | MGnify/ENA primary metagenome ERZ773214 (study PRJEB29015, sample SAMEA2738157) | human oral metagenome | biome: human oral; feature: human-associated habitat; material: saliva | place: China | collected 2259 ... | reverse complement strand
CACCGTCCGCACCTTTTGGACCCGTTTCGCCACGTTCACCCTTGTCGCCTTTTGGTCCTGTTAGATATTGCAAGGCTGAGAAACGGTCATGACCGTTTCCGACCTTGACCTTACCTGTATCGCTTTCAACACCTAACTCACCATCAAGTAAAACAAGAGGGCTATTTGCCCAATCGCTCGCTGGCATACGCTTATGCTGTACTCTAATTGGAATTGTTTCCGTCATGTTCTACCTCCATCAAAAATTAATGTTGGATTTTCGTTCCAACTTCCGTCATATATTGAATTCTGTCCGTCCGCAATAGTTCTATAAGTAGGCTCAAACTCGATACGATTTGTCCGATTATCAACCGTCGCAAACTGAACTGCGTTCTGATACCAGTCCCCTGAGAAGGTCAGACGATAGCCGTCGTTATAAACTGATAAGACTTGCTCCTCTTTATGGGTTAAGTCTTTGTCAATTTTTGGCAAGTGTGGATTAGCAGGCTCAAAAAGAACATGTCCACCATAGAACGGCGTTTTGTTCACAATTACAGTCACATCCGTCTTTCCATAAGTCGTACATGTTGCTGACCAGCTAATGACGTACTGCTTACCTAATTCAAAGCCTTCACCGTTATGTCCAACTTCGACATAATCAGTACCTAAAGCAATCTTCTTAGCAGTGCTACCACTGAGGCGATTTTTATTATACTTAGCGGTTCCATCACCACCAATTAAACCAGCGTTGATTCTTGCGGTCTCGCTGACTTGTTCTAATTTCTTACTCAATTCAGCGATTGAGTCCGCACCACTCATCAACTCTTCACGGATACGCTTCACGAATTCAGGGCGCTCTTTGTCTATTTCTTCATGGATTATAGCGCCAAACTCTTCAGCTTTGGCTTTAATAGCATTCACTTCATCCGTAAATTGATTTCTCAATTCTTCATTTTTTCGGTCAAAAGCAAGGTCAGCATTCTTAATTTCTCTTGCCAACTGTCGTTCAAACTTACTTTGAAATTGCTGAGTTTCACCCTTGACGGCATCACTAACTACACTACCAATCGCATTCGCAAGACCTGACTTAAACTGGCCAAAACCAATTGTCTTCAATTTCTTGCCCATTGGTGAGTAAGTGTACTTATTAATCTTCTTGCGCACATCAAGATTGTAGACATCGTGAAATAGACTCACAATGTCATATATCTGGACAGGCACGTCACTCTGGCCGACAACTTCAAGCTCAAGGCTATCTTCCATCATGTCACAGAGCGATGTTCGATAATACTGCTCACCATACTTACGAAGGCTTGCTTCATCCTTCACATCCTGATCATTAACCTCAATCACATCTTCGTAGATTTGACTGTACTTGTTAACGAGCGGACTATCCACAACTACAGAAAACTTGCGGTCAGGCGCCTTTTCTCCCTCACCTTTGACTGTCGTGGTGAAAGTAATTCGAGTCTTTAAAGACTTGGTAGAGGTTTTGTGCTGATAGCTAGACAGGTTCTTTTTGTACATAAAAAGCGATTCGTTTTCCGAACCGCCATTTTTTAGTAATCGTACTTGATACCCATGTCTGACTAAATCACCGCCCCATTGACCAATAATAGAATGCTTATCTTTCGCAAATGCCTCCATGGCATTCTTAGATTCAACATTGAAGGTGTGTCTATCTTCAATATCAGAGAAAAATGAGAATGGATTGTCACGAGTAATGCTCCCAGCAAATTGACTTAAAGCAGTCGAACCAGTCACTCTATCCAAAGAGATAGAATTGACCACATAGTTATTCAAGAGAGTGAATACTTGGTTAGCATAGACCTGAATATAGCCATGCTTCTTCTCAACCTCGAAAATGACAAAATCCTGCTCGCCGTGTAGATCATCAGCAGTCAAGAAAGTTTCTTCTCTCAACCGTTGCCATAAAATGTTGTTAGTAGGGAATTTGAATATTAATTGATAGGTGCTATTTGCTTCTTGTGTGATGTTATCATCGTACGCGGCATTAAGAGGAATATTCCCTTCTGTTAAGTAAATCATACTCGATACCTCCAATTAGGACGAATAGTCACCTTGCGTACATTACCAGTAAATGTCACACCATTACTACCAACAGGTATTTCAAAAAATCCTCCACGTTTTCTAAGAGTGTTCTGCACTGTCCCACTGGCATTAAAGATATTTTGTTTTCCTTGCCTGCAATCGATTGTAGTTTTTGTATTTACAGTCAGATACATGGTCTTATTGCCAATTGTAAGTGATACATCCCCATCGCCCTCAATCTCGATGATAGGCTCTGAATAGACCGTACCGATATTATCAATCGTTCCAGCGCTTGTTAATACGACTGGTGCGATATTCTTCGGATATCTGAACGGTTGCATGTCTAACTTGATTTCTAAATTCCAAGCATCATTTCCAAAAGGTTTATAACTAGCATTCACAAAGTTAGCATAAAACAATGAGCCAAGCTGATAGCTAAATTCCAAAACATTATCATTCGATTGAAACTTATCAAGAATACTTTCAATATCAACCATTTTTTTAACGTAGAGAGTGAAGGGCCTTTCGTAACTGTCGAAAGAACCGTCTAACACACGGTAACTCCCATTAACTCCATAAAGAGTTGCCTTCTCTCCTTTTGGCGTAGCCGCCTCCACCTTCCCAAAGTCAGTCACAACACAATTAGGAAGGGTTGATGTGTTAAAACCATTGATGATCATATAATCCATTAGATTCCCTCCCTTGCATAAATTGCACCATGTTGTTCATAGGTTTTTAGCGAGATAATGTCATTGTCCAGATAAATATCTGACGATTTTTCAAGGATAGCAGTAAGGATTCTCTCCATACTTGCTCTCAGATTCGCTATCTCAGACACGGTTTTACTTTCACGGACCTCAAATTGGGTTGACGGCATAGCCAATTGTGTCTCAAGGGTTTTAGTAAGGGATACAGAGGAATTAAAATCCAGGTTGTCTTCTGAAAATACATCTGAAATTTCATCAACCATTCCTCCGACCGTTTGTTTGACATTCTTAAATTGCTCTTGTAATCCTTGATCTAACCCGTCCATGATAGCATTACCGGCTGGAATTAATAATTTTCTATCGTACTCGATTGGCCCTTTGTGGTCTCGAATCCAGTTTGCAATGCTTCCTACGAAGTTTGTTACAGCGCTCCAGGCTGATTTTAACCCACCGAGGAAGCCATCCATGATAGCTTTCCCAGCTCCTACTAAGTCGATGTGCCATAATCCGTCGAAGATTCCAGTAATTCCAGAAACTAAGCTATCAACAGCATTAGACATAGCGTCCCAAGCGGCTTGCGCTCCAGAAACTAATCCGTCGATGATTCCTTGAACTCCAGAAACTAATCCATTCCAACCTGCAACAGCTGCACCAGAAATAGCGTCCCATAGTCCGCTCAAGAATTCGGCCATTCCATTAAATGTGGCTTGGACACCTCCTACAATTGCGTCGACTGCCCCTGAGAACACCGATTTAATACCTTCCCACATCATTGATATTCCATTCGAAATTCCATCCCAAATAGCACCTAAATCCGTTCCTAATTGCCCGAAATTAAGTGTTACTAAATCAATGATAATTAAGATTGCTCCAAGGAATACTGATTTGATAACTTCCCATACTCCAGTTAAGTATGTAACATATCCATCAAATATTTGAGAGATTCCTGAACTCATTCCGTTCCATAGGCCCATGAATGCGTCGATAAATGGTTGAACCACTGCCATAATTGCGCCAGTGATTGCACTCCAAATGGCTGTTGCTACACTTACAATACCTTCCCAAATAGCAGTTGCTGTTTGGGCAATGTTATTCCAAGTATCAATCAAGAAACTTGAAATAGAAGTCCATGCACTAGACAGGAATTCTGTAAATCCTTGCCAAATAGCTTTTCCTGTTTCTGTTTGAGTAAAGAACCATGTTAATGCAGCTACTACAGCAGTAACTCCTACAATTAAGGATGTAAATGGATTAGATGCCACAACCGAACTAAATATCCAATATACGGCTCGTGCTACTTTTAACGCTGTCGTAAATTTTTCAATTGCACTTTTAACAGTATTTACTATCAATAGTGCGGTGAATCCTCCTACGACACCAGCTAGTACTGCCGTTACAGAATCGACTGCGGCTGGTGTTTGGTTAATCCAATCTACAAACTGCTTAATCCATTCAGTTACTGTACTAATAGCACCAGTAATGCCTTCGAATGCTGTACCTAGTTCTCCTACATCTCCACTTATTCCAAGAATGCCTTTTAATTGGTCAACAAATCCTCCAAACAAGTCACGAATACCACTAACTGCACCTTTAATATTTTCAAAAGCCGTTGATAGGTTATTGATAATCGTTTGTGTAGTAGATTCACCGAAGATAGCTGTTAATCCTTCTTTGATGGCGAATCCTAGCACTTCTGGAATGGCTTTAACCGCATTTTTTAGCAGCGGAATGAAGTTTCCAAAAACAAACGTTTTAACGGTTTCTTTTAAGGCCTCTAACGATGGTGTTAAATCCTCTCCAAGGGCCATATTTCCAAGCACGTTTTGTGCTGCAGCCTTCATGGATGCAAATGAACCGGTGAATGTAGTAGATGCTTCTTTTGCGGTTGTTCCGGTAATGTCTAAGTTTTCTTGGATCGCGTGGATTGCTTGATAGACATCAGATAAGTTATTGATATCGTATTTAACTCCAGTGAGTTTCTGAGCGTCAGTAAGAAGACGTTGCATTTCCTCTTTAGTACCGCCGTAACCTAGCTTTAGATTGTCTAACATCGTATAATTCTGCTTAGCGAATCCTTGATATGCAAATTGAATGCTTTCCATCGATGTACCCATCTTGTTAGCATTATCTGACATATCAATCATTGCCATGTTTGCTATCTCTGCAGCCTTCCCAGTATCACCACCAAGCGACTGCAACAAACTCGCGCTAAATCCTGTTACGGATTCCATATATGCGTTAGCAGACAAACCGGATGTTTTATACGCTTCCTTAGCGTATCCCTTAACGATATCGGCACTGCCTTTGAATAGCGTCTCAATCCCACCAAGAGACTGTTGAAGTGCTGCACCCTCGTTTAATGAAGAAGATAAGGTATCCTTAAGAACTTTCCCAATACCAATCGCAGCAATCATTTTAGTGACTGTCCCAGCAAAGCTTTTCATAAAACCTTGACCAGCTTTGTCTCCGGCTCCGACTACTTCTGTTCCCATAGCCTTCTCAATCATTCCTTTGATTCCGTCAGCCGATGGAATTATCTGAACATAAGCAGTACCTAATTCTGTTGCCATTAAGTTTCCTCCTTCCCTAATAATCTATTTCTTTCTCTTAAGAACTCCTCGCCCGAACTAAATGTCTGAGTATCTGACTCTGATTTGCGCTCATCTATACCTAGTAATTTTCCTAAAATCGATTGAGGCATATTAGTGCCTTTTGAACCATCTTTCGTCTTCTGCCATGCTAGTATGCTTAATCTATCCACGGCACAAGCTAGTAACGACTCTTCTAACGTGATTCTATTTCCAGACATGATCATCTTAATTCTTGAGTTTGGTCTTAAACCTAAAGAAAAAACGGCCACCGTTAAAACTGGTAGCCGTCGATAGTCATAGATATGATAAGTTTCTGCTAAATCGCAAATTAAAGCATCTTCATCAGTCACAATCATTCTTGCAAGGGCCATTATTTTTTTAAGGCTTTAGCCTGTGTGAAAATCTCAGTAATTTCATCATTCATTTTCTGAATGGATACACATCCATTTTCATCTCGTACATGATCTTTTAATGCAGCCGCTGCAGCAGGGCCTAGAACTTTTCGAACGACTTTAGAAATTAGAAGAGGATTCTCTTCTAATTCTACAAGTAGTTCTAATAGCTCATAGTCATCGTTAATTGTGCTTTCATTGATTTGGAATTTAAATCCGGAAGATGTTTTCCCTTTAATCATAATTAACCTACTTTCTTAATGTATTCGTAATGAGTGGCTCCGTCGCCATCAGGGAACGCTGATAAAGTAGTTTCGTAACCGATGTTTTCTCCACCAGCATACTTAACGTCACCTACTTCTGATACTTTAGCAAGCGGAAGTACCATACGTTTAATAACTCCTGATTTTAGTACCATATCCACTACAAATGATTTTTCTTCGTAATCTTCAGCTTTAGCTTTAACAGTGATTCCTGCTTCTAAAGTTCCAGTTACGTTCTTTTCACCGTAAATTAATTTCAATACGTGTAAGTTTAATGCTTCAATTAAAGTGAACTTGAATTTGTCCTCTTTTTCTTTCAACGTTGTGTTTACGATTGCACCGCCCCATTCCTTAACGTTGTCAGACGATGCACTGTTAGCATTTTCTAAACCGTCTTCCGATACGAAACCTAAGTTTACGAATGCAGCATTTAACGCTGTTTCTGCGTCAGTAGGTAATTCTGTACCTGTTGGTGCCATATAAATAGCTCCACCAATCTTAGGCTTAGCTGCGGTTACGTTGCTCGCGTTGTTTTTTTCTGCCATATTTTTCCCTCATTTCTAATAATGTCTGATATCAAACACTGCTTGATATCTGTATTTTTTTGATTCTGTATCTGTATAGTTGTAATCGCTGTTTAAGCTAACATCAGATACGTCGTTTAATTCGACTAACTGTTCAACTATCTCTTTTACATTCTCATTCAACAAAGAAGCCTCATACATCGACTTTCCGTAAGATTGGAAAGCAAATGTAGAGGCTAATAATTTATTTCGCTTAGAGCTACCTGTTTTTTGAATTAATACAAATTTATCTGGCATCTTAGGTGCAAGCTCGAATACAACTGGGCATTCTAACTTAGCTGTCATGAATTTTCTAATTTCAATTTCTATCAACCTCTCACCGCCTTCAATAGTGTATTGTTTTTCTTATTATCCTTTTTAGCTTTAAATGTAGCAGCTTTAACTCGTCCTGTGGCACGTTTCTGACCGATTTGAGTATCTGCTTCATATCCAGTTCCTGCTCGACTAGCAATCTCGTTGGCTCGTTCACTAATCATCTTCCGAACAGACTCAGATTTTAAAAATTCACCAACACCTTTTGTGTTTAACTTGAATTTAAATGAGTTACTCATATCTTTCTACCGTCACTTTCTTGTGCCAGGCAGTTGGTACCATAGATTCAATTCCTTCTACAACTGGTCCGAATGTTCGAAATGTTTCCCCAAAGAATTTAACTTCCCTATCTTTCCAATTATGAGTATCTCCTTTAGGAATTCCGAGTGTATACACTGCTTTCTTTCCATACAGTTGAACCTGGTTAATGATGTCAGTAGCTTCAGTAGGAGAAACTAAAACATTCTCTACCTGAATTTCTACATCATCGTATGTTTCAGCACCCATTTCATCTTCACCAGTTTTAACACGATCTACTAATGTGACAGTAATTCCTTTAATCATAGAATTCTATCACTCCAATCCGTTGCTTAGTGAAGCCTAATCGTTTCAATTCTGCATTTTTGATGAAGATACCACCACCAGGAACGAGATACGAGCCACTCACTGAGTAACCTAGAGCGCTTTGGCTGAATTGAGTCATCGGCTCTTGTTCTGTAGAAGTCATTAATGTACGAGCTACAATATCAACTACTACAGACTTAACCACGTTCTCATAACTAGAACGCTCTACAACCATGTTATCTAAATCTTTTCCATAGCGACGAGCTTCTTCCCTCAGCATGTCAGATACAGTGGCAAGAAGCGCCTTCGCTCTATCAAGTTCAGACGGTTGCAGTCGTTTCCATAGTCGCTGTAAATCGTCTAAAGTCGCAAATGAGTTCATTAATCATCATCCTTTGCTTCTTTCTTCTGTTTAGCTTTAGTTTTCTTTTCTTCCACTGGTTCCCATGAGCCTGATAGCACGCTATCTGACTCAATAATTACACCAGTATCCACATTTCTATACTTCATAAGCATGACCTACGCTTTAACACGAGCAAATGCTTTTTCGTCTAGGATTCCCCATCCGATATACGCTTCTGCGCGTAAGCAGATTTCGTTGTATGCTTTTAAGTCGCGACCTGTACCGTCTGGATCACCAAATTGGATAATTTCCATAGGAACGTTGTCAGCGTAGCCCCATTTGAAACGATTTTCGAAATCCCCTACAATTGCGTGGTCTGTTTCAGCAGTTCCGCCACTTCCATTAGTCACTGTTAAGTTTTTGTTCATATCAGAAGCCATTCCGTAGAATGATTTAGGATTTTGCCCAAAACGGAATTCAGGGTATTGAGCAACACCGTTAACTTTGATTTTAGCTAATGCTTGTCCACCTGTTGGAGATAAAGCAATACCTGTAACGTCACTACCGTTTGCTACTACTGTTTGAACTGCTGCGTCGATGTTGTCATCGAAAGTTGCTTCAGCGTAAGTAACTACGTTGCTCTTAACTAATCCATCGAATGAGTTTGTATCGCGGAAAGTTGCGTCTGCCATTGTTTTTGGCTCTAATCCGTGAATTGCTGCAATATCGAATGCTTGAGCAATTTTCTTAGCAAATCCATCAGTGAACGCTTCTAAGTAATCAACTTGTTTTTCTTCAGAAGCACGTAAGAATTCGTCTGTAATACGAGCTTGGTAAACGAATTTTAAAGGTTTGATGATTACAGATTCATTTTTAGCTTCTCCTGCTTCTTTCTTTTTACCTTCCCCAACAATTTGAGCGTTACCTTCTAAGTTGAATACCATTTGCTCAGTTCCGTTAAATGGAATTGGTTGTTGTTGTGATAAATTAGCTAATACTGATTTACCTTGTACTTTAGAAAATAATTCTTTTACTAATTCTGGTTTAAACAATGTTCCTGCTTGTAATGTTGTCATATATTTTCCTCTTTTCTTTTTGATTATTGATTTAATTCTTGTAACATTTGTCGCATTGCTGTCGTTCTGCCATCGCCTACGACTGGTTCAACATCTTTCAGTGGAGCGACTATTTTTGGTTTGATAAATGCAGATAAACGTTCCGCATCGGCTTGCAAGCTCTCTTCGTCGCTACCTTGTAATCTGTCTACCAACTCGTACGGAAGACCGTTGCGCAATGCAATTTGTGTACGAAGCTGTGTTCCTTTGAACTTCTCAACAACTTGGTTAACTTCTGCTAATTCAGACTCTTTAGCGCTAATAAATTCGTCTTTCTCAGCTAGTAGTTTGCTGTTGCTGTCGATTGTTGCTAATAACTCAGCGTTCGTTTTTTCCAATTCCTTCACACGAGATTCAAACTTTTCTAATCCGGCATACTTCTCTTTCTGACGAGCGAGTCGTTCACCAATGATTCGGTCTAGTTCTTCTTGTGTTTCAATCGTTTTAAATTCAGACATGTTACTGTCTCCTTTCTCCGCGTTAACCTGCGCGTACAGTAATTTTTTATTAAAAAAAGCCACTACATAAGCAGTGACTTTTAGTTTAATAACTGATTTTTTGCTTTTTCTTTGGCTTAGCTGTTGCACAAAGCCAATGCGCTAACAAGGCGCTGTCCATAAGACTGATATCTACATCATCGAAGTGTGAACGATATCCAAATCCACCGTTTGAACCAATATTACGTTTGTCGCAATTGGTTACGACTTTGGAAAGTGACGGTTGACCTGAGTGACAAATGGTTTTTTGATACACACCTTGCTCAAACATAGCGTTTGCCACGATGATTTCTTTAACGGTTGGCAGCACTACATTCCTGATTCTGAACTCTTTCAATTCATCATCGAGAACTTTCTGTCCACTAGCACCATCGATAGCTATTTGGGATGGTTTTGCTTTCCTTAAGAAGTCAACTATCCATCCGTTACCATTTCGAACAGACTGACAATCGACAGTTTCAACGAAGATATCATCGAAATCTGTTCTAATAGCAATGCTTAACGCCACGTTAGTGCCATCTTGCCCATATTTTATTCCAACGAACATAGGTCCTTTAAATTGAGGCACTTCATCAAGTCTAAGAGCTTCCCACTCAGCTTCTGATATTGCTGATTTTTGGTTATATGTAGGCCAAAAGCCAAGACGTTGGATATTATGGTCCAATTTATCGTCACCGAGTTCGGCTTCAATCTTCCGTTCATCTAAGTGATATCCCATTGAAGGATTGGAATTGTACCAAGCCTCAATGTCTGATATCTCTTTTTCAGTAGGAACAGACCATTCTGCCCATCCGGAATACTTACCTCGACCAAACAGACACGTTTCACGGAATTTGCTGAACACAGTACCGCTCGATACTGGAGTTGGTGGAGTACCGCACATAACAGTGATTGGATTATCACTGTCAGTAACTGTATACTTCAATGCAGACTCTTGCTCAGTCGTATATTCTTGAGCTTCGTCTATGATCATGATGTCGAATCCTTCACCAAGTCCGCCATTCGAAGTACGAGTCCTGAACTGCAGCACTCCTTCTGTGTTGGTTAAAGCTATTCGCTCTTGACCTTTAGCGCGGATGGATGTGAAGTCTTCACCATCAACGTAACCCATCTTTTCTAAATACCGTTTGACCTTCTCAAAAGAAGAGTGTGAGGTACTAATTCGATGAGCAGTGTGTAATATATTCAATCCTTTGTGTAAGCCCCAAAGTTCGAGCATATAAAGAAGTTCGGATTTCCCATTCCGTCGTGGAATCGAATATCCGAACTTTTGATGGACCCATAGTCCTTTCTTATCAACAGCCATCATCGCCTCTAGTAATTTCTTCTGCCAGATATAGCTGCTTAATCCTGTTTTTTCATAAATTTCTATAGCTTCTTTACTGAGAGACCTTTTCTTAACGTGAGGCAGGATGACTGATTGTGTAGGAAGCTGATTCCCATATTTTTTTCTAGCCATTCACTCATCCTCTCTTGATTAAATAGTAGCTTCGTAGTATAATAAAGTAAAAGGAAAGTTGGTTTGGCACCAAAAGGATTTTTATCCGGCGCCTAAGCTAACTTTCCTTTTTTAATACATCTACAACTAGATTTCCTCTTTTTATAACAGATATATTTATACCTCTTATTCCTCTTCTATAAATCATATCCAGTTGTTTTAAAACTTCCTCGTTTGATAACAACGAATTTGTTATATCAAATATAATATTTTCCGACTGTTTTTTAGCTTTTCTACAATTCTGATCTATAGTCCCTTTACTGTTCCCAGTTATTTCCTTTAGATCAAATTTTTTATCATTAATAAGATAATCAGGCGTATTCACTCTCTCTGGATAATTCACTCTTGGCACCATCTGAACATGAACTCCAAAAGTATTCGCCATCCACTTTCCTACTTCTTTTTCTTTCTCAGAATAGTCGAGAACAACGTGCTTATCATCAACCTTTAACTTTTTCTCGCCTACATTCCAGAACAATAAATCATTAAATTTAGCTTCTTTGTAGTTTCCCAACCATTCTTCTTTTACACTTATATAATTTTTTGTTTTTCTGATTGATTTTACACTTTGTTCTTTTGGTTCTACATTACTCCATTTTTTACTCCACACATTTTGTTTTTTCCCATCTCCTGGATGATAATCTACTGTACAAGTGCATCTAGCATGCCGTCTGAACACATCCTTGCTAACACCGGGATAAATGTAAATGCCGGCTAGTTTGCTACACCAAGCACAACAATTTCCATCAGTAGTACGAACAATCTTTGGTTTCAATCCCGATTTAAAATGGAAATCTGCATTAACTTTGATGTGATTATCCACGATGTTTTGATTAAAATTAACGATAGGCTCTTTAAGAATCCATGCCACATCGTCGAACTTCTCTTCGTACGATAATCGGTTTACTAATCCATCAATTCTTCCTTGATTGATTGGAGCTTGTATGACTTTCAATCCAATTCCAGCCTCTTTGTTTAAGATTTCTTGAACTTGCTTAGCGTATGAACTTACCATCTTATGGTTGGTTCCAAGCGTTTCATTCAAAATACGACTAGCGATATTAAAGTGCATTTTTCCATCCGGAAGAATTAATCCACTAATGTTGTTTTGAAGTGCCTCAGAAAGAATCTGACCTAATTTAGTCGCAAATTCATGAGCATCTATAAAGTTAGCTTTACCACTTCGCGCTAGAAGTAGTAATCTCTCTAATTCTGCGCTCTTTTCAGCATGTTTAAAAAAATCTTCTTTGATTTTTTCAAGAAGTTCTGGAACGATATCATCCATTCACATCAGCTCCTTTAATTCCTGTTAAATCGCGAATGGTTTCTGCTGTGATATATCCTGGAAGCACTTGGTTTAGCTTAATTGCTCCATCTCCGAGCATAGTCAATGTAGATGCATCCGCTTCGAACAGCGGTTCCCATTTAACTACAGTTTTTGAGAATTCCTTACGCATAAATCTGAAATCATCACGTAAGCACACAGCTACATAAGCAACGTTTAAAAATCCTGAACCTAGAGAACGTTGTGCAGCTTTTCCTGCAAGTCTCAAATTCTCATGGCTTGCTTTAATAGCCTCAACGCTAGATGGATTATCAGAAACGAATCCTAAGTCATCAAGTGTTAATCCTGTTTCACCAGCAAAGCCTGCCGCTGCCATTTTCAGTTGCTCAACAAAAGGTGTCATGCTTGCAGCCGTGAACTGACCAACTGAAGGTTTATCTCCATCGTCATCTTTAGTGAACATGATAAAACTTGAGATAGTTGCTTTAAGACTCTCGATTGTTTCTGCTTCTTGGCTCACTCCTAAAACATATTTTTGAGGGAATGAGTAGAATTCAGCCGTTACTTCTGAACGTTCAATAGTTCTTTGAGCTGTTTTCTGATAATCAATTCCAGAACGCGTGATTCTTGAACGTCCAAACGGTCTGTCTGCGTCGGGTCTATGGATAATAGGCACTAGCAGTGGAATACCTATTGGATTTTCAATCGAGTAAGGTTCTTTTCCTTTTGGATAGAAGATTGTTTCATCCGGTGTGAAATACGCTTCTAATAACGGTCTATCGTAATCATCACGCTTAAGAACTGCATAACCTTCTGTCAGCAGATTAGTAATTGGATCTATAATCCCTGTTGCGTTGCTCGCCTCAATCACTTGTAATCTAGGCATTCCTTCTTCATCTTTTGAAATGTAGATAAAGCAACATGAACCAATCAATGCAGATAGGATTGCTGAATCAAAAAAGATATCCGGATTGTTGTACTGAAAGATTTCATTAGCGTTAAATGCATCGTTCGAAAATTCTCTGAAAATCAATCTGTCCGCTAAGCTATCTACAGCTTTAGTTGTCCATCCAAGAACTGTCTTGTACTTATCTCGGATTTGAGCTGGAATAGTGACTCCATCCGTGTTGTCTCTTTGCTTCATTGAGTAATAGTTATATCTTAGTTGCACTCTACTGCGATATCCGTCCAATTTTCGTCGGAGGTACGCTTTACCTTTCAATTCCATTTTTCATTTCTCCTTTTTTGAAATTTCGCGCGAGAAAATTTGTACAATACTGCCAGGAAGCTCGGCCAAGGCAAAGGGTAGGTTCCCCTCCCCCCTATCACTCAGGCCTATCACTCAGGTTTGTAATTTGCCCAATCTCTAGTTTGCGGCAAATTTCGGTTACCGAGGACTTGTTTCACTTCACGCGCTTGATTAAATAACTTATCTGATTTCTGCCTGTTGCATGTCCAGTGAGAGAGTTGCAGGTTCTCAATGTCGCTTGGATGTCCACCTTTGTTTATAGGAACGATGTGGTCTATCACTGGTGACAATGGATGTGGATACTTAAGCTTGAAGTCTACAGGCTTTCCACAAATTCCACAGACGTTTTGCGTCTTGAATATCTTCTTCTTATTCTTTTCGAATGCTACTCGGTGTGGTCCAATCCTATCTGGTCTTACCATTTCATTTCATCCTTTAATTAAATTTTATGCTCCAGGGTCGCTTTAACCCCTCGGGGTTTAATTGTATGGGGGTGTTTTCATTATCACACCGCCATTTCTAAAGGGGTGGGGGTACTAAATATTCAAGGGTACGGGGGTATTCTTGAATTTATCATATCTTATATTGTGTTAAATTCGAGCAACGCTCGAAACCATTGATTTAATAATGTTTATTTAACTTTTCTTTTTTGAATTTACAAATTCTCAATATGTTAAATTAAACGTCTCTACAAGTAGAAATCGTCCATTGATTTATCCTGTTGGTCTTGCTGGATTCCGATGTATCGAAGTGTTATATCCGGACTCGCATGGTTGAATAGAACCATCAACATTGCTACATCTTTATTGTTCTTGTAGTGATGGTATCCAAATGTCTTGCGCATCGTATGTGTTCCAACGTTCTCGATTCCAATATCTTCTGCTGCAGCTTTGAGAATGTAATAAGCAGCTTCACGAGTGATTGCTTTATTCTTTCCCTTTCTGCTTTTGAATAGATAGTCATGTGGGTTCATGTCTTTGATGTACTCTTGTACTTCTTTACGGAAAGACCTGTTCATCTTTCTTTTGAGAATCTTTCCTGTCTTTAACTCTCTGATGTTCACATACTGCCCTTGAACATCCTTAGCTTTTAATTTAATAATGTCACTGATTCTTAATCCAAGATTGATTCCAAATACGAACAGCATGTAGTTACGTTCGTTCCATTCTTTTAAATAATCTTTCATAGCCTGGATGTCATCAGGGTCTCGAATAGGTTCTACGAAGTTCATACTGTTTCCTTTCTTAAAACTAAAGAGCGTACTTATTAGCACGCTCTTTGACAGTTTTTGTTGGTTTATCTGGGGAATTACCGTGAGTGGAGTCGAACCACTCTACATCCAACACGGCACTGTTAGCAGTCGTCCATGCTGCCAACTTGGATACACCTTTTTCAGGACTGGCTTTTTAAAGATGTTTCCGCATCTCTATCCTTGTATCTACACGATACCACAGTACATATTATAAAATAATTCCCTTAAATTGTTTTACAAACTTTTTTAGTCATATTCTACAATAAATGAACTACTCTTCTTCGTCGTCTGTTGTACCATCTTGATATACATCTACACCTAGTGCGTATGCTAGTTGTTTAATACCTTCCATTCGTATATCTCGAATAGTGAATTCACTGTAGTTCATTTCACTTCCGATTAGTACATCGCTTTGCTCCTGGATTAATGATCTGTAAATTACTACTCGATTAACTGACGGAATACTATTCAATGCAGTGTTTACACGTTCAACATAATCTTTGAATTTCTTTCCTACAGTGTCGCTCCACAGTGCAGCGTCTTCTGTTGACGAGTGAAACTCGTTGGTAAATGAAGGTGGGACAATCGTATACTGAGGAGTGATGCGAGGCTCACTCTTCAGATACAACTTGTTTAATGCGTTCTTATATCTACCGATGACTTTCATCACCTCTCGCTTTGTCGCTTTATAATCTAGTTCCGGATAATCAAATAGGTGAATACTTTCCAAATACTTGCACCTCAATTCATTAGAATGGCAAGTCATCGTCTGATACTCCATTGAATGGATTTTCTTCAATTGGTTGAGCTGTATTGCTTCTAGATTCTGTTACTTTCTTTGATTCTAATAACGAGAAGTTCTCTGCAACTACTTCTGTGATGTATTTTTTACTGCCATCCTTCTCATAACTTCTTGTTTGGATTCGTCCTTCGATTCCGACTAGTGAACCTTTATTTGTGAACTTGATAAAGTTATCTGCAGCAGTAGACCACATCAAACAATTGATGAAATCTGATTCGTATTCACCATTTTGATTTTTGAATTTCTTTTGTACTGCAATACTGAACTGCGTGTACTTAGTACCGGTTGTTGTAAATTTTAGCTCTGGTTTCTTTGTTAATCTGCCTACTAGCACAACGTTATTAATCATTTTCTTACCTCCAAATATTTCTCATGAGCTTTCAAATCGCCTTTTAAAATTCGGCTCACTCGTTTGAATTCTTTAATTGCTTGAGACCTCATAGGTTTAATTCCGTCCTTACGAGCCTCGTCTGTTTCTGGAATGTAATATCCAGTTCTTCCGTTTCGTTCTCCGATGATCACAATTCCGTATCGATTAACTAACGTATCAATTACTTTCTTCACTCTACGTTCCGATAGCTTAGTAATGCTTGAAATATCCACTCGGTTAATTCGTCTAGTGTCGCTTACTGGAATTAGTCTTAATACCATTCGTTCTTCTGGACTCATTCTTTCCATTATCCAAGCTCCTTTAATTCTAGTAATCTATCTAAGTTGTAACCTACCCAGGCATTATCGAAATTTTTATCTAACGTAACAACTGGCATACTTTTGAATCCAAGTGATTTAATTTCTTCTAATGCTTCCGGGTTTTTAATCACATCCACTGTATCGTATGGAATTTTATTTTGATTTAGCCAAATTTTAGTCATCTCACATTGGATGCAATTTGGTTTAGAATAAACTGTAATCATTTACTATCCTCCTTATCGATTGATAAACTTAACACACCTTTAGTGTTAAAAGTCACTTTTTTCTTATACATAATAAATTGCACTCCTTTTTGTTTCTGAAAACTCAAAAAGCATTTGCCCTGATTCGCTAGTGTCATATCCGTATGTTTTATCATACGATGAATGCTTACTAGGACTTTGTAGTTGATACCAAGTTAACCCTGCGAACGATAGTGATTTCTCATGATGAAAGTGCCCAGTAATGAGATACCGTGATTTACTTTCTCCCCATTCCTTTCCGAAATGCGCTACCATGATTTCAACTAGCTTGTTTGCATTTTTTACCTTATCCCCGTGATGCATGAAAATGGAATGGTTTCCTAACCATGCGTGTTTGAATTCGTCAAGTGAGGTATCAAACTCGATCTGTGGATATAAGCGTTCTAAACCGTTAATAAACATGTAGTCAGTAGATGGTGCATGATTGCCTTTTAGATACACGACTTTTACGTTTGGACTGTTTTCAAGCGCTAATTCTAATAGTGGTAATAAGAACCGATACCCTGCCTGAACACCGTCTCGAAAATCCACTTCATCAATACGTGTACCTTTTTCAGTAGTGTTCAGAAAATTATCCACATGGAAGTAATCTCCATGTAATGTGAATAAGATTTCTTCATACTGGTTAATAATCTTATCTGCAATCTCCCGTCTTAATCCTTCATAGTCTTTATCTGTGTTTAAACCGAAGTGCATATCTGCTAGTGGAATTAATAAATAATATTTTGGTAATTCTTCACACGATAACTCGATTCTGCGCGGCTCGATATCTTCAAAAAATTGTTTTATTTCTTCTAGCGTGATTGCTGCTTGATTCTTAGGGACTACAACGATTTTAGACTGGTAATTATAATACGTTTCTCCATTTGTTGGAGTAGTCCATTCGTTAGATGTAGCTGATTTTAATGTGACTTCTTTAGGGTCGAATCCGTGTAACTCAATTAGTTCTTCATTCGTGAATACTTTCTTAATTTTCTGTCTTACTCGAATCTGTGAACCGATTGAACCGTCATCGTTATAATCTTTCTGTTGGAAGTCTTCTTGCGTGTGATTTCTAGCAACGGTTTGCCCTTTCTGTGCTACCACCATCTCTTTATATCGCTGTGTGTGTCGCACCTTTCCTCGTACAGAATCCATACTTGGATAACCTAACCGATTAGCAATCTGTATCCACGAGTATCCTTCTTCTTTCAAGTCTAGAATACGGTCTTGTTCCTCTTTCAATGTATCACTCCCTAATTAACTTTCAATCAACCACTCTATGTTCTTTCTAGCTTTCTTTAAGTCTTCGACTCCATTTTTTTCAGCATATCTTAATAAGTATTCCACAGCGCTACACCATCTATGAGCTTCCATGCCTTTTTTATTTTTAACAAAATTTTCAAGTACTTCTTTCACTTCTAATCCTTTTTCACCTACATAGTGACTAGGCTTATTTACTGCTTCTTTTATTCGAGCATTTTCTTGTAAATTCATCTTTACCCCTCCGCAAACAGTTTTTGAATTTCATCACCAAACAATTCAATAGCACGTTCGGCATCTTTTTCGTTTTTGAAATAGCCAAAAGTGGCAATCCTGTTGGCGTAATTCACTGAATCAAGTACTACTTTTGAATCGATAATTTCTAGATAATGTTTAGATTTAAAAGAATCTGACCAATCCGCCTTCCAATCCCCATTACATTCGTCCCTGAACGCTCTAAATCGTGTTAGTAGGTTTCTGCGTTTGGCTTCTAGTTCTGCTTCTTGTTTGGTTGGGAAGATGTGACCCTGGTTAAATGTTTTTTTATTAGCAACACTATTATTCCAAAAAAGAAATTTAACTAAACCTCTAGAATTAACAATATAATATTTATCCCTATCCTTATACGGGCATTTCATCTTCCAGTCTTTTTCTTTTTTGCCTTCAAAACTGAACATTTCTGTCACTATTTTATTTACGTTTTCGCTGAATTGAGCCAATGCTTTTTCTAATTCATTAGCATATTTTTCATGTTGTTCTGTCATTCTGATTCTCCTTATCTAAAGTCCTTTTGTAGCTTTCGTAAACCTCTCTATACCCATCCCGATCCATTTCAACGTCATGTTTTTTTGTGAATGTGATTATATATCCCGTTTTTTCTAAAATGTATTGTCCCGAAAATCTATTCAACCACATCAACATTGCTAGTTCCGCAGTTGTTTCAAAGCAGCCTAGGTACTCGTCACACTCTCCACACATAGGACACGGTCTGTCCGTTTCTATCTGTTCATCTTTGATATACAGTTCCGATTGGCAATTCACGTATGCGTATCTTTCCATTTAATCACCTTCTTATCTATTAATATAGTAACCAGCAATTGCATCTAATATAAAGCATCCTTCATGTACTTCTTTTTCATTTCTAAACCGCCAAGTGTCCTTGTCTCCTACATAAGTAAATTTAAGGTATTTTCCATATTCAATACAGTATTCCCTTACACCGTAGAAAATATATTTTTTTTCACCTTTAAGCAATACAGTTAGTGTCATTTAATATCCCCTTCTTCAATCAACCATTTCAGGATTTTTCTTTACAGCTTCATTTAAGTTAACGGCATCTTCCACCGCCTTCAATGATGTTTCGAATCCAAGTAAGAAAGCGAATCGTTCATTATAGCTCATCTCTTCTAGCTGACCATAGTTGATATCTTCCTGGAACTGTTTCAACGCTCTGTCATACATTGACATATCTTTGTATTTACAATGTGCTACAAGCAAGTAATGTACATCGTCTTTTAATTTATCAAGTGGTGTTTTCTCTTTCATTATTAATCCTCTAACCTTTCAATTAACAAGTCCAAATGTTCTTTTTCTTTTTTTAATTGGATCATTTAAATTCATTTAATTCCGGCTCCTTCAAAATAATCTTCTAATCTATCCATGATTTTCTTTCTAGTCTGCCATCCGATTTCATACGGATTTCTTAAAAATACATTCAATGTGACTGTTCTTACTTGCAAGATGTCTCTAGCCATGTGTTTGAAGTTGTTTTCTGAGTCAGCAATCATATCTTCGATATCATCTCTAGTCTTCAACAAGATTGAATCATACAGTGCATCCAGTCTGTTATGTCCAATGTTGCTATCCATCTTGTTAATTTTGAAAGGCTTAGGTGCTGCAGCCACTTCAACTACATTGCCTGTCACTCCATGTTCCTTCATGAATTTTCGTGCAGCTCCATAATTTTTGAATGTCATCGCTTCTTTTTGACTTGCTTTAAATTCAAAAGTGTAAACTGGATGGTGTCTGTTAAGATATCCCATCATGCTGCTATGATCATTAATTTTTTTAAAGTACATATTGCCATGTTTAATTACAAATACCATACGCTTGCTCCAATTCAGTCATTATTTCTATATCTTTTCTAATTTTTTTCATTGTTTCGCTGTGTGGGTTTTCTACATTGTAAGTAGCTATTATTACACTGTTTCTATCTTCAATCAGACGGAAGCCGTACAGCTTCTCTAATCGAGCCACTTCAATCGCTTGCTGGATAGCCTTATCTTTCTTTTTTTTCTGTTTCTCGATGTATGCTACTGCATACTTATGTTTATACAGACTCATTGCCTTAATGTTTTTCTGGCATTGCTTAGCTTCCTGCAGCATAACCATTACAGCTCTTGTAGTCTTCAATCCTTCAGACTTCATAATCTTTTCGAATTCTATCGCGTTCATCCTAAAACTCCTCTACAAAGTCCATTCTGGCTTTAAAGAATTTGAAAGTAGAATCCATCAAATCGCCTTCTCTGTTCTTCTTGATTGAGAATTTAACTCGTTGATAGCCTTCATGATTCGCTTCCGTTTCTTCATTGCTCAAGAATCCAACCACATTCGAATCTTGCTCAATGGAGCCAGACTCTCTCAAGTCGCTTAGTACTGGTGACTTATCCTGGCGCTGCTCTACTCCTCGTGATAGCTGCGATAGGATTACGATAGGCACTTGCTGCTCGTTGGCTAGATTCTTCAATTCGCGTGTAATCTGCTCAATTTGAAGCCTTCTGTCGCGATTGTTATTTACTTTGATAAGCCCTACATAATCAATGACGGCCAAGTATTTACCTGGCGCTTGTCCTGCAGCTCGTTCTTTGATAATGCCCAGGATGTGATTTAATTCAGATACTGTGTCATATACTTTTAAGTCTTTACTCTTAAAGTATTCAATAGTCGCTCTCACTAGCTCCTTATCGCTATCTTTAAGCATCTTGTTCATCTTTCGTAAATAGTAAGTGTTGAGCGTTGTCATCTTAGACACGAATCTGGAGAACACTTCTTTTTTGCTCATTTCTAAGCTAAACAAGTCTATTCTTAATCCTTCATTTCGTCTGAGCGCTCTATCGATTAGATTAATTGCCCATGCACTCTTTCCAACCGATGGACGAGCACCTACAGTGACTAACATTCCAGGGCCAATGCCTCCGCCAAGCGCAGCATCAAGTCCACTGAATGTCTTAATTCCATCTTCAATATCATGCTCAAGCTCATACTCGAATTGCTCGAATGTTTCAGCTAAATCACCAACATTCTTTTTGCGTGAGAGTTTAGAAATAGCGTTCAATAACTCCAGCATTTCAGCCTCAAGCTGCTTAGTTGGAAATGCTGTATGTTCTGCTTTTACTTTTTCCAACTTTGCTCTTAAATATTCATGATGTAGCTGGTTAGCTAAATAATCCAATCCGCTTGTAGTTGCATTCTCTTGCTGTAGTGCTAGTAGATACTCATATCCGATAGAATTATCCTTCAACTCAGCTCTTACTTTAGCGAATAGCTCCATTAATCCATCTAGACGGCTGCCATTATTATTTAAGATTTCAAAGATCGTTTTGAAATGATTATCTGTAAACCACTCAGCTTGTAGATATGTTGATTGAGCTTTGTTAAAATCTTGCAGCAGTGCTGCTATGATTGATTTCTCTAATTCATAGTTATTCATATCAACCCTGCCATTCTGAGCCATATAGCTCTCTCATCTTATCTGCCACTAATTGTCCAGAAGATGCTTGCTGCGCTCTTGCTGGGGCCTCGTTTAAGTAGTCCTCGAATTTTTCGCTGAATAGCGTTCTTGGTCTGAGATATTGATTCATCTTTTCATTGTTTAGCCATTGCTTACACTTGATGTCAATCACTCTCTCAAAGTCTTCAACTGTGAAGCCGTTATCTAGCAGCTTGTGGATTAGCTGTGCTGTTTTCTTAGTCTTAACAGAGTACTTCTTACCTGTTCGTTTATTCAAATAATCAATGATATGCTTAGTCTCCTCAGTCCATACAACCTTGAGCGGTTTCTCCTCGGAGACATTATTATTATTCTCTGTAGTAGTCTCTGTGTATTCTCTGGTATAGGTCTGTTCAAATTGAACACATCCATCTGTTCTATTTGAACACATCGTCTGTTCAAATTGAACACATCGTCTGTTCACACATTGGTACTCGATTGTGTACCATTTTGTTTTGTCAAACTTTTTCTTGTTGAAGTTCCCAATTCTAATTACTTTCTGCTTTTCTAAGTTGCTTAGAGTCCTTCTGATAGTCATTGTTGACCAGAATGGGAATTCTTTTTGCCAATCTTCTAATGTTTTGTAAAACCATTTGACTCCTTCAAACTCATTGCTGCTCTTAAGCAGCCAATAGTGCATTTGCTGAAGCATTATGGCCTCGTTTAAACCAATCTCTCTGGCAAGTGATGGCAGTACTTGAAGAGGTGGCTCATCTATTAATAGTCTGCTCATTGCTTTTCCCCTAATTTATGCTATAATTTAGTTAGTTATTTTATGAATGGCGGCTGTTTTAAGTCGTCATTTTTTATTTTTCTAGCAGCTCCAGTGCAGTCTCGTAAGCATCCTCTAGACTGTGATGTGTGCTGCTGCTTTTATATATGCCGTTGATAACACTTAGATGATACTTACCATTCAAGAATTTAATAGTCCCTACATTCTCTGTGTTATTCATTAAATCAAATTCAGTGCTATCAAATAGATTTTCTATCAAGCTAATCATCGAAAATCACACCTTGTCTAATTGCATCCACTTTATCTAAGTGCTGGTTAACTGAACCAACCCATAAGTGCATAAATGCAATTATTCCAATGATTGCTAATGTTGAAAGTCCTAAAAATTTAAAGTATTTCTTAATGAAGTTCTTATTGAAATCTTTCCAGAAAGCTTTTCTTTTAAGCTTCTTAGTTCTTGATATTTCAACTCTACTCATCTTCTTCTATCCTTCCGTTCATCCCACACTTTCTGTATGGCTTCGATATGATCCGCTTTATATTTATATGGCCTTGTATCAACTCTTCTAGCAGCAACGACTACAGGATGATTTCTCACATCGCTTTTGAGCCACGCGCTGGAACTCGTTCCAATTTCAGCACACAATTCTTCAGTTGTTATCCATCTCTGTTTACTTCTTGAATCAATAAATGGCTTTATTAAATCAACAAATTTTTCTGGATTTCTTGCTACCACTTCTAAAAATATTGGCTCGTAGTAATCGAGTGTTGCTTTTTCCATTTTTGCCTCCTTTCTGTATCTTTTAGGACACTTACTCATTAAAAAAAATTTCCATCAAATCTTCTTGAGTTAAATCAAGTACTTTTTTGCAAGCAATGATTTCTTCTCTTCGAAATGATACAGCGCCTGTCATTCGCTTGTGATATACTGTTTTGCTGAAATTTCCGTGTACATTTTCGTTCATCTTTTCAATGAACTCTTCAACTTTCATGCCTCGTGCGTAAATTTTAGACTTTAACAAATTGTAATTCATAAAAACACCTCTTTTCACGTTGTGTCATTTAAGACACCTTTATAATACATCAGAAAAAATTGCTTGTCAACAGTTATTTTGTCTTTTTTGACACTTTTTCTATTTTTTTTGCTTTTTTTGTTGTCTACAAGACACATAAAGAGTATAATGTATTTCAAGAAAGGGGCGGTTAAAATGCTTAATTTAAAGGCTCAAAGAGAATCATTGAAGTTAACATTAGAAGATGTCGGCAATTATGTTGGTGTCGGTAAGAGTACTGTTAGAAAATGGGAAAACGGCATGATAAATAACATGGGTAGAGATAAAATTTTAAAGTATGCAAAGATTTTACAAATTAGTCCATTAGCTTTAATCGGTGAAGTAGAGTCTGAAACTCCAGATTGGGCCAATAAGCAGGATGAGATTGATATTGAGAAAGCTTTAAAATTAAATACAACAGCTATATCCTATGATGGAATTGAATTGACAGAAGATGAAAAAGAAAAGGTGGATGCAATTATTAGAAGCGTTCTTTGGGATAAATTGAAAGACAAAAAGGAAGGATAATTATTGGATATTAACACATTAGTAGAAAATCATCGAACAGCTAATCCATTCGTGATTGCTGATAACTTAAATATTAGTTATTTGTATGTTGATTTTCCATCTAGATTAAAAGGGAGAATTATCGTTACAAACGATGGAGAGCCTATTATATTACTGAATAATTCTTTGAAAAACTCGAATGAGAAGTATTTAGTTATGGCTCATGAATTGAAACATGCTATAGATCATGCTGATTTAATTGGGTACTATTCTGCATGCTATGGTGGTAAAGGAAAGTTAGAGCTAGAAGCTAATAAATTTGCAACAGAATTAATGCTGCTGCTCTATCAAG
>ERZ773214.542-NODE-542-length-24144-cov-79.542364_pt1 | contig 24144 bp, 15 predicted proteins | sample MGYA00511238_ERZ773214 | MGnify/ENA primary metagenome ERZ773214 (study PRJEB29015, sample SAMEA2738157) | human oral metagenome | biome: human oral; feature: human-associated habitat; material: saliva | place: China | collected 2259 ... | reverse complement strand
CAACCCGGACGAAATCTACAACACCTTCGCGATTAACGCGGCTTCGGCATCGACCACGCTCTCCGGCGCGCCCTTCAGCGGCCCCATCGGTGGCGTGCGCCTGGCCCTGATTGACGGCCAGTGGGTCTGCTTCCCCAAGTACTCCCAGCTCGAGAACGCCGTGTTCGACATGGCCGTGGCCGGTCGCATCGTCACTAAGGCTGACGGTACCGAAGACGTGGCCATCATGATGGTCGAGGCTGAGGCCACCGACAACTCCTGGAAGCTCATCAAAGAGGACGGTCAGACCGCCCCCACCGAAGAGGTCGTCGCCCAGGGTCTAGAGGCCGCTAAGCCCTTCATTGCCGCCCTGTGCAAGGCTCAGTCCGACCTGGCAGCCCGCGCCGGCAAGCCCGCCCTCGAGCTGCCCTTCTTCGGCGGCCACGGCGAGGACGTGGACGCAGCCGTGAAGGAATTCGCCGCAGACCGCCTGGTCGAGGTGTACTCCATCGCCGGCAAGCAGGAGCGCGAAGCCGCCGCAGCCGAGCTGAAGGAAGACCTCAAGGAGGCTCTCACCGGCGAAGGTAAGGAATTCGAAGAGCGTTCCAACGAGGTCGACGTGGCATTCGCCGCCCTGACCAAGCACATTGTGCGCCAGCGCATCCTCACCGATCAGGTGCGCATCGACGGCCGCGGCCTGACCGACATCCGTCAGCTCACCGCCGAGGTTGAGGTCCTGCCCCGCGTGCACGGCTCCTCCCTCTTCGAGCGTGGCGAGACCCAGATTATGGGTATCACCACCCTGAACATGCTCAAGATGGAGCAGCAGCTGGACTCCCTGCACCCGCTCAAGTCCAAGCGCTACATCCACCACTACAACTTCCCGCCGTACTCCACCGGTGAGACCGGCCGCGTGGGTTCGCCCAAGCGCCGCGAAATCGGCCACGGTGCCCTGGCCGAGCGTGCAATCACCCCGGTGCTGCCCTCGCGCGAAGAATTCCCCTACGCTATCCGCCAGGTTTCTGAGGCTCTGGGCTCCAACGGCTCGACCTCCATGGGTTCGGTCTGCGCCTCGACCCTGTCCCTGCTGAACGCCGGCGTGCCGCTGCGTGCACCCGTTGCAGGTATCGCAATGGGCCTGGTCTCTGACGAGGTTGACGGCGAGACCCGCTACGCAGCCCTGACCGACATCCTCGGTGCGGAAGACGCGCTGGGCGATATGGACTTCAAGGTGGCAGGTACCGCCGAGTTCGTGACCGCTATCCAGCTGGACACCAAGCTCGACGGCATCCCCGCATCCGTGCTCGCTGGCGCACTGACCCAGGCACGTGAGGCTCGCCTGCACATCCTCGAGGTGCTCGTCAGCGCGATTGACGCACCGGATGAGATGAGCGAGTTCGCACCGCGCATTATTTCCGTGAAGATCCCGGTCGCCAAGATCGGTGAGGTCATCGGCCCCAAGGGTAAGATGATCAACCAGATCCAGGAAGACACCGGCGCAGACATCTCCATTGAGGACGACGGCACCGTATACATCGGCGCAGCTGACGGCCCCTCCGCCGAGGCTGCACGTTCGGCAGTGAACGCTATTGCTAACCCGCAGGTTCCCGAGGTTGGCGAACGCTACCTGGGTACCGTGGTGAAGGTGACCGACTTCGGTGCGTTCATCTCCCTGACCCCCGGTAAGGACGGCCTGCTGCACATCTCCGAGATGCGTAAGCTCAACGACGGCAAGCGCGTTGTTGACGCTGAGGACGTTGTCTCCGTGGGCCAGAAGGTCCAGGTGGAGATCACCAAGATTGATGACCGTGGCAAGCTTTCGCTGGCACCGGTTGTTGAGGGTGGCGACGACGAGTAGTCGTAACCCCCGCTAAATGATGAGGGGCGTTCGGCGCACCCGGTGCGGTTCACTCCCCGCCGGATGCACCGGGCGCCCCTTGTTCGCGAGTAAGAGATATAAGATTAATATATTTCTCTTGCACTGGAAGGAAAGTGAGCGAATGCTGACACGACGTGACAGCACAATTGATATTGCTAAAGGCATCGCAATCATTGCAATTGTGTTTGGGCACATTCATCGAGGGATGTGGGCATCTGGACTGGGGACGGAAGCCTTCCGCCCCTACAAGTATGTGTTTGACTACGGTGTCTATTTTTGGCACCTGGTAGTTTTCGCTTTTCTGAGCGGCCTTTTTGTGGCGCGAGGAGCAACGAAAACTACCCCCTCCTCATACCTGACGAAGCGTCTGGTCCTCTTCGGATACCTCTACGTTATTTGGCAGGTTCTGCAGGTGGGCATGAAGCTTGTGCTTCCGTCTAATTCTTCCGAGAAGACGACTGTTATGAGCCTGTTCGAGCTGTGGAAGCCTGAGGGTCAGCTCTGGTTCTTCCCGTGGCTCATGATTGTCACCATTATTGCTGTGGTGACGCGAGTATGGCAGAAGAACGCTATTGCCGCCCTAACGATTGCTGGCTCGGCGATTCTTGCGCTTGCCTCTTGGGGGTACATCGGCGAATATGTCGGCACGCAGGGTCTTTCGCTGCTCTTCTTCTTCCTCGTTGGTGTCGCACTTGGCCATGAGAGATTCCAACGCATTATGAGCTCCATTCCTTTGGCTGCTCACGCGGGTATCGTCGCTGTTGCCCTGTTCGACTACATCTATCTTCTGATGAACTTTCAGGCTACTCCGCCTACCGTCATTCCGTACTTCACGAATAACGCCGGTGCGGTAGCTACGGGTATTCTTGCAACGGTGATGTCCTCGCTGGCGGTGCTCTCGCTCTCCTACCTGCTGGCGCGGGTTCCGTGGAGCGGCTGGCTCGCCTACCTGGGCCGTCACTCCCTGGAAATCTTTATCGCGCACATTGTGTGCGGTGCAGCTTTCCGTTTCGTGCTGACGAAGTCCGGTTTCTTCTCGGTGCCCCTGTTCTTGGTGGGAGGAACGATCTTCGCGATTCTCGCCTCGCTCCTGATGGGGTACTGCGCTCAGAAACTGCGGGTTCCGCTGTTTGCGTTGCCTCGCTCTCTTGAACGAAAAATTAGCTAATCGAAATATCGAAGGATGCTGAATGTCTATTTCCCTGCCCGTCGAGCTTGAGGCGATTGCCGAAGAGCTCAACTACGAGCACGGCCGCCTCATCTACGAGGGTGTAAGCGGTAACGAGGTGCGCCGTTCCATCCTGCCCGGTGGTGTACGCGTGATTACCGAAAAAATGCCCGGTACCCGCGGCGTATCCATCGGATTCTGGGTGGGAGTTGGCTCCCGCGATGAAGCCCCCGGTATGCTCGGCTCCACCCACTTCCTGGAGCACCTGCTGTTCAAGGGCACCGGCACCCGCACCGCCCTGGACATTGCATCCTCCTTCGACGCGGTAGGCGGCGAATCCAACGCGCTGACCGCTAAGGAACACACCTGCTACTACGCGCGTGTGCTCGACGATGACGCGCCCATGGCGGTGGACGTCATCACCGACATGGTCACCAACGCCCTGCTGGATCCGGCTCACCTGGAGCAGGAACGCGGCGTGATCCTCGAAGAAATCGCCATGGACCAGGACGATCCGACCGACGTTGCTTTCGAGAACTTCGTGGAGCAGCTCATGGGTGAGAACCCGCTGGGCCGCCCCATTGGCGGTACCCCGCAGGAGATTACCGAGGTGCCGCGTGACGCCGTGTGGGAGCACTACAAGCGCTACTACACCCCGGACCGCCTGGTCATTTCTGCCGCCGGTTCGCTGGAGCACAGCACCATGGTCCGCCTCGTGCTGGAGGCGCTGACCCGCTACGGCTGGAACCTGCAGGAGGGCGTGGCACCGGCACCGCGTCGCGTGCGTACCGACAGCGGCATTGTTCCGCTGAGCGAGCTGCGTGAGGTGGAGAAGGGCTTCGAACAGACCAACATTGTGATGGGCTGCCCGAGCATTATCGCCGGTGATGACCGCCGCTACGCGATGAGCGTGCTGACCAGCGCGTTCGGCGCGGGCATGTCCTCGCGCCTGTTCCAGGAGATTCGCGAGAAGCGCGGCCTGGCGTACAGCACGTTCGCGTTCTCCGGCGCGTACTCGGATGCCGGCTACTTCGGCATGTACGCGGGCTGCCTGCCCGCTAAGACCGAGCAGGTGCGCGAGGTCATGGGCTACGAGTTCGATAAGCTCGCCACCGCCGGTATTACCGAGGAGGAGCTGACGAAGGTCCGCGGCCAGCTGGCCGGCTCCACCGTGCTCGGTAGCGAGGACTCAGGCTCGCGTATGTCCCGCCTGGGCCGCGCCGAGCTGGATTCGGGTCTGTTCACCAGCACCGATGAGCTGCTGGAGAAGATCCGCGCGGTCTCCCTGGAGGAGGTTCGCGACCTGGCGGCGTACCTGGGGCAGCAGCAGATGATCACCACCATCGTGCGCTAACCCTCAACGTTTACGGTGCGAAAATGCCCGTTCCCACACCCCCAATGAGGGGGAGGGAACGGGCATTTTGTGTGCATCGGCATTTATCGAAGAGGCGCTTCCAAGAAGTGCTTCCGGGTACTCTGCCGCCCATGCTCTTGACGCCCAGCATGAGCGGCAGAACCGAAAGGCTCCTGTTGAGGGCTACTTCTGAAGCGCTACTTCTGAGGGCTACTTCTGAAGCGCTACTTCTGCGCCTTGGCGATAGCTTCCATTAGCACCTGGGCGTAGAGTTCCTGACCAGCAACCTCAGGGTGAACACCGTCAGAGGCCAGCAGACCACTCTGAGTCTGCAGAGCCTGGCGGATCGTAGAGTTCCAATCCGCAATAATCACACGATCAGAATGCTGAGCCGCAAACTCACGAATCTTACCGTTCGAGTAGTCAATCCAGGTCAGGTTGCGCGGGCCGTAACCGGTGACCAGCACCAGCTTAGAATCGGCGGGCATAGCCGCTAGAACCTCGTCGAGCTGACCATCCAGAATGGTCGAGTTCGCGGTCACCGACAGCACGAAGGTTTTACGAATCTGGCCGTTGGTACCCATGGACTTAATAATCGGCAGGGCCTTAGCAATGGTTCGTCCCTCAGCCGCATCGATAGATGCCTCGGGCATCTTGTCGTACAGCTCGGGGGATACCGCCACCACAATGGAGTCACCCACAATGGTCACCTTCGAAGAATCCACCGAACCGGCTGCAGCCTTTGAAGCCGAAGGGCTAGCCGAAGCCTTCGCGTCCTTACCGGCAGCAGAAGCACTCGGGTTTGCAGAGGCGCTCGCAGCCTGCGCCTCCTGACGAGCCTTCAGGCGTTCAGCGGCGGCACGCTTACCGTCCTCAACGGACTGCTGGGCGGTAGTCATTGCTGGAGCGGTGTGCACCGCCAGACCGGTCGAAGCAGCCGCCACGACAACAGCAAGAGCCACCGAAACCGGCAGGAACTTAGTGCGCGAGGACTTGAACGCCGCCACCACACGGTTCGCGCTACCGCGGAAACCGTAACGGCGAATCGGGGTCTCAACCCAGCGGTACGACATCTCCGCAATAGCGAAGGTCGCCACCAGAACGCCCACGTTCACCAGCGGGGAGCGGTCTGCACCCATCAGGTAGTGCATGACCACGGCGAGCGGCCAGTGCCACAGGTACAGGCCGTAGGAACGTTCGCCCACCCAGCGCAGGGGAGCGAAGTTCAGCAGGCGGCGCAGCATTTCGGAGGCACCAGCGAGCATATCGGGCAGCATACCCTGAATCACGCCCAGCGCCAGCAGGGAGGCGCCGAACAGGCCCCAGGGAATCGCTCCGGGTGCCGACTCGGGAACCAGAATCGCGTAGGGAATCAGCGCGAACAGAGACAGCCAGCTGATCATGACGCGGGCGAAAGCGACCAGGCCGAAGGGCTGAGCCACACGGTACAGCACGGACTGCTGAAGCGGCGGGTACAGCGACCAGGGGCGGGCAAATGCCAGTAGTGCACCGAGCAGCAGGCCGTACAGGTGAGTGTCGGTGCCGTAGTAAACGCGGCTAATGGGGGCACCGGACATCAGCAGTGCGGTGGCGGTGCTCAGTGACGCAATAATACCGAGCACCATGACCACGCTGAAACGACGCCACGAACGGCGTAGCAGCACGCCGGCGCCAACAATCAGCAGGGGCCAGACCACGTAGAACTGTTCTTCCACTGCCAGGGACCAGAAGTTCGTGAAGAGCTCCGGGGAGGTCTGCGCGAAGTAGTCGTTACCGGCAAAAATGGAAATCCAGTTGGACGAGAAGGTCGCCGCACCGGCAAGCTGTCGGCCCAGGTTCACCTGAATATCGCCACCAATGAGCAGGCTGACCGGTCCCATGACCAGAATCAGCAGGGTAATGGCGGGAAGCAGGCGGCGGGCACGGCGAATCCAGAAGTTGCCCAGGGCAATTTTGCCGGTGAGCGCACCCTCACGCAGAAGCAGGGAGGTAATCAGGAAACCGGAGATGACGAAGAAGATATCCACGCCAATCATGCCGCCGGGTAGTACGGTGGGCCAGAAATGGTACACCATCACGAGGAGCACAGCGATTGCTCGCAGGCCGTCCAGACCCGGCAGAATATAACGCCGGTTAGCCTCATCTGGACGCACGGAGGATGTAAAGAGGGACTTCATACTGTGAAAGCACTCCGTAGGATGGAAAATAGAGAAATACTTCCTAATTATATGATTGCGACCTATAGATAACGTATTAAACGGCTTATATGACGGTTAGATTACTTCGCTTTTTATACCGCTGAGGTTCTGCGGGGCATCTCACCCAGTGTGTGCGATGGCGTGCACCGCGCCCACACGGGGGATAATAGAGGCTGTATGCCGCAAAAGCCCCATAGTCGAGGTGCACAAAAGCTACGGAGGAGAGAATCATGGCCCACGAGGGCGACGAAAAAATCTGGAAGGTAGCGGTACTCGGTGCCGCTGGCCGCATGGGCGCTGAGGCGGTGCGCGCCGTCAACACCTCCGCAGACATGGACCTGGTGGCTGCTCTGGGCCGTGGCGACGACCTGCAGGAGCTGGTTGACGCCGGCGCAGAGGTTGTTATTGACCTGACCGTTCCCGAGTCCAGCGAAGCGAATGTGCGCTTCGCGGTGGAGCACGGTATGCACGCTGTGGTGGGTACGACCGGTTGGACCCCCGAACGCCTGGATTCCCTGCGAGCGCTACTGGCTGAGCACCCCGAGGTGGGTGTGCTCATCGCCCCGAACTTTGCGATTGGTTCGATCCTCGCCACCGAGTTCGCGGCGAAGGCTGCACGCTATTTCGAGTCGGTAGAAATCATCGAGATTCACCACCCGAATAAGGTGGATGCCCCCTCCGGCACCGCGGTGCACACCGCCCGCAAGGTCGCCGCCGCCCGCGCGGAGGCTGGCGTGGGTGCAAGCCCGGATGCCACCACCTCCGACCCGCTGGGTTCTCGCGGTGCCGTGGTCGACGATATTCACGTGCATGCGGTGCGTCTGCGCGGTATGGTGGCTCACCAGGAGATTCTGCTGGGTGACCCCGGCCAGCAGCTGGTGATTCGTCACGATTCCTTTGATCGTGCCTCCTTTATGCCCGGCGTGTTGCTGGGTGTGCGTGAGGTGGCAGCGCATCCCGGTTTGAGCGTGGGCTTGGACGCCTACATGGATTTGTCCTAGGAGAGAGTATTGTCTGAACAGACTTCGCCTGAGAATTTGCAGGCATCTTCTGAGCCTCGTAGCCCCTGGTGGACTTCGCTACGCCTGTGGAGCGTCTGCGCGTGCGTGCTGACGGTGCTGACTGTGCTGATTCTGCCGTTGCCGCTGACGGTGCGCGCCTCTATTTTGGGCGTGCTGATTTTTAATGCCGTCTTCGTCGCGGTGGATGCCGGTGGTTGGGGTAAGACCTTCGCGGCGTTGACCTGCGCCCTGTTGACCCTGTACCTGGCGCATATTGCGCAGCAGGGCTTCGTGATGCTCACCTCCGGTTCGGTGGCTGGCATTGTGCTTGGTGCGGGCATGATTCTGCTGCCGATTCTGGGCGCGTGGGCGCTGGTGCGTGAGGTGCTTTTCGGCGCTCGTATTCAGCGTATGGCTCGGGATCTGGCGGCTTCGGGTGAGCTGGCGGAGGATACCCTGCCGCGCACCCCCTCCGGTCGTGTGGACCGTGAGGCTGCGGCGACGGAGTTTGAGAGCTTCGCGGCTGCGGTGGAGCAGGAGCCGAATAACTGGAAGGCGTGGTTCAACCTGGCGTGCATGTACGATGCTGGCGGCGAGCGCAAGCGTGCCCGTGCGGCGATGCGTAACGCGTGGGCGTTGCGTTCGGGCGGTCAGGCGAAGGGTATGCGCTAGGAGCTGCCGCGGTGGCCCATCCTTAATGCCGCATTTATTTTCGGTGTGCGGTTGGTAGATAGCGCCGAGGCTTCGCGCCCGGTTTTATAGCTTCTGTGGGGAATCTCCGCGAAAGTACCGCGGGTCTGGAAGAGTCCGAATAGTAGAACACTCTATGAGAATTTATGCATTCTATAGAGAAAATCTGCATTCGAGGCGTAGCCTGGACATATGTCTGAGAACCTTTCGAACCCCGGTACTTTTGTTGAACCTGTCTTCGGTCGCCTCCTGACCGCAATGGTGACCCCCTTCGCGAAGGACGGCTCCGTTGACGAAAAGCAGGTCGCAGACCTGGCGAGCTACCTTGTGGAGAATGGCCACGATGGCCTGGTGGTCTGCGGTACCACCGGCGAATACTCCACCATGACCGATGACGAGAACGAGCGCGTCTTCCAGATTGTGAAGGATACCGTCGGTTCTCGCGCGAAGATTATTGCCGGTGTTGGTTCAAACGATACGGCGCATACTATTGAGCTGGCGCACCGTGCCGAAAAGATTGGTGTGGACGGCCTGCTGGTCGTGACCCCGTACTACAACAAGCCGACTCAGCCGGGTGTCTACGCCCATTTTGCGACTGTTGCTCAAGCAACTGAGACCCCCGTCATGCTTTACGATATTCCGGGCCGTGCGGGCATCCCCATCGCACCCGAAACCTACCGCCGCCTTGCAGAAATTGATAGTATTGTAGCGGTGAAAGACGCCAAGGCAGACTTCGGTGCCGCAACTGAAGTTATGGCAACCACCGACCTGCACTACTACAGCGGCGACGACGGACTGACCCTTCCCTGGATGGCAATGGGTGCCGTCGGCCTCGTTTCGGTGACCGCACACGTGGCACCCGCACTCTTCCGTGCCCTGATTGATGCTGTCGTTGCACAGGACCTGGTGGAGGCTCAGCGTCTTCACCTGGAACTGACTCCGATTGTCCGAGCAACCATGGGCCGTGCCCCCGGTTGCGTTGCTGCCAAGGAAATCCTTTCCTGGCAGGGTGTGCTGGATGAGCCCGTCGTCCGCCTGCCGCACGTACTCTCCGAACCGGAGGTTGCCCAGGCGATGCGAGCTGACCTGCTCTCCTCGAGCATCGCTCACACCCTGAAGAACTCCTAAACTTTGACGCCTACCCGACGCACGCAATAGTGCGGGGAGCGTATATATAGAGGATCTCGGCTACCGTCACACCCCGCCTTCGGGGGTGCATGATGTAGTCAACGGATGCGGACTCCACACCTAACACTAGGTGAGGGGTCCGCTCTGGCGTATTGCCGCGGTTTACCGCCCAATGATTCGGCCCCCCCACTCAGACAGAGGGCCAGCTTAGGTAGAGGCACCCGCGCACTACGCCCCCGAATACTTTTGAATACTTTCGGTGATTTGGACGCACCGGCAGCACCCCACCTCCTCGGCATGTGAGAGCCGAACCGGCTGGAGTGCTTGCGGTACGAAGCGTCGCCTACGAATCACAGACATCACAAGAAAACATAGAAGAAAGAGGAGACACACGATGAGCGTCTTTGAAGCGAATCTTCCCCTCCCGCCCCGCCTGAAGAAGGACACCCTGCGCGTGGTGCCCCTGGGCGGCCTGGGCGAAGTCGGTCGTAACATGACCGTGTACGAAATTAACGGCAAGCTGCTGATTGTTGACTGCGGCGTGCTCTTCCCCGAAGAGTCCCAGCCCGGCGTGGACCTGATCCTGCCCGACTTCAGCTACATTGTCGACCGTCTGGACGACGTGGTTGCCATGGTGCTGACCCACGGCCACGAGGACCACATCGGCGCCGTTCCCTACCTGCTGCGCCGCCGCCCCGACATCCCCCTGGTCGGTTCCGAACTGACCCTGGCGCTGGTTGAGGCGAAGCTCGCCGAGCACCGCATCAAGCCCTACACCCTCGCGGTGAAGGAGCACCAGGTGGAGCGTTTCGGTCCGTTCGAGTGTGAGTTCGTTGCTGTGAACCACTCGATTCCGGATGCGCTGGCTGTCTACATCCGCACCCAGGCGGGTAAGGTCCTGCACACCGGTGACTTCAAGATGGACCAGCTGCCGCTGGACGGCCGCATCACCGACCTGCGCCACTTCGCCCGCCTGGGCGAGGAGGGCGTGGACCTGTTCCTGCCGGACTCCACCAACGCTGAGGTTCCCGGCTTCACCCCGACCGAGAAGCACATCGGGCCGGTGCTGTCGAACGTTTTCCGTGACGCAAGCGGCCGCATTATTGTGGCGTCCTTCTCCTCGCACGTTCACCGCGTGCAGCAGGTACTGGACGCAGCCGCTGAGCGTGGCCGTAAGGTCGTGCTCGTGGGACGCTCCATGGTGCGTAACATGACCATTGCTGAGAAGCTGGGCTACCTGAAGGTTCCCGCGAACGTGCTGGTGGACCTGAAGAAGGTTGACGACTACCGCCCCGACCAGATCGTGATGATGTGCACCGGTTCGCAGGGCGAGCCGATGGCGGCACTGTCGCGCATGGCGAATGGCGACCACAAGATTCAGATTGAGCCCGGCGACACCGTGGTGCTCGCCTCCTCGCTAATTCCCGGTAACGAGACCAGCGTCTTCCGCATCATTAACGCCCTCATGAAGCTGGGCGCTAACGTGGTGCACAAGGGCAACGCGAAGGTTCACGTTTCCGGTCACGCTGCCGCGGGTGAGCTGCTGTACTGTTACAACATCCTCAAGCCGAAGAACGTTATGCCGGTTCACGGCGAGGTTCGCCACCTGATTGCCAGCGGCGACCTGGCGATGGAGACCGGCGTTCCGAAGAAGAACGTGCTGCTCTGCGAGTCCGGCACCGTCGTGGACCTGCGCGATGGCGTGGCGTCCGTGGTGGGCGAGGTTCCCTGCGAGTACCTGTACGTTGACGGCCGCTCCGTCGGTGAGGTCACCGAGAGCGACCTGAAGGACCGCCGCATCCTGGGTGAAGAGGGCTTCGTGTCCATCGTGACCGTGGTGGACCGCGCCACCAAGCGCGTGGTGACCGGCCCGGATATTCACGCCCGCGGTATTGCTGAGGACGACTCGGTCTTCGACGAGATTGTTCCGAAGATTACTGCCGCTCTGGAGGATGCTCTGCACCGCGCACCGGAGAAGGTGCACACCGTGCAGCAGCTGCAGCAGATTGTGCGCCGCACCATTGGTGCCTGGATTTCTCGCCGTCTGCGCCGCAAGCCCATGATTGTTCCCGTGGTCGTTGAGAACACCTCGAAGGCTGCGAAGAACTAATACTCTGCGCGAGGCTAGTCGCCTGTCATAGCAAAAAGGCGGGGTCGATACGTTGTGTCGGCCCCGCCTGCTGTGTATCTGCCGAACGTCTGTGCGAAAGCTGGGCGAAAGCTACGCGAAAGCGAACGCGGTGGGGGAGAAGCGCCTCAGCAGTATCTCATCGTGCCCTATCAATGCCCTCACAGACACAGTGCGGGGCACACTTTTTAGCTCACTGATAACGAAAGAATCGGTACATTAACGGGAAGGTTGATACCCTAAAAGGTATGGCTCCACGGACCACGAAGGGTCGTAACACGACCTCTACTAAAGCAAACCCTAAGAAGACCACCCGCAAGCGCACCACCTCCCGAGGCGGTGCCCAGCGCGGTGCTAACGCGGCGAACCCTGTAGCGGGCGCTATCTCCTCCGTCTGGCTGAGCATCGCTCACGCTATCGGTGGGCTCTTCCGCTCCATCGGCGCGGTGCGCACCGACCTTGCGCCCGAAGACCGCCGTGACGGCGGCGCGCTCACCATCCTGCTGTTCGGCCTAATTAGCGCCGGAGTGGAGTGGTACAACTGGCGTGCCCACACCTCCCTCGGTTTGTTGCGTGCGCCCCTGGACGCCTGGCACACCATGCTGGGCGGTATTTTCGGTCAGGGCGCCCTGCTGGTCCCGGTGCTCTGCCTCATCATGGCGTGGTGCGTTTTCCGTGGACCCGACCTGATTAAACGTAATAACCGCGTGGCGGTCGGCTCCTTCATCATCCTGGTGGCGACCTCCCTGTTCTTTGCCCGCCATGCGGGTCACCCGACGTTCGCGGATGGTTTTGACGCCGTCTGGGCTGGTGGTGGCGTGGCTGGCGTGCTACTGGGCACCCCCATCGTGCGGGTGAGCGGCGGTATTGCGTTCGTTGAGATTCTGATTCACCTGCTGCTGGGTATTGCCGGTCTGATGGTTCTGACGAACACCCCGATTCGTCAGGTGGTGCCACGTACCCTGCACCTGGTCGGTCTGGCGTTGGGCGAGAAGCCCAACGGCACGACTCGAACCTCCGCGAAGGACAGCCCTTCGGATGCGACTCAGACCGTGGACCTGAACGCTGAGGAGCACGACCGCAGTTACCTGTACGAGGATGAGAAGCCGGCACGCACGGCTCCGAAGTCTGGTGGCCTGTTCGCTCGTCTGCGCGGCTGGTTGGGCATTGCTCCCGCTGCGTCGACCGATTCTTCCCTGGACGAGTACGCCGGTGATGAAGCATTCGTGAGTGCCGTGGTGGATGAGACTCACCCGGAGACCACGCAGATGCCGGTACAGCCCGCGGACTCTGCACAGGGATCCGCTCAGCAGACGCGCCCGGCAGCTAAGCCGAACCGCCTGTCCCGCCTGCCCGGTCGCCTTAACCAGGCACCTGCCGCGCAGAGTGCGTCCGCACAGAATAGTGCTTATTCAAGTAGCCCGGACCTCTTCGACGTTGAGGCATCGGATGCACCCGCAGCCCGCTTGGACCAGGTGCAGCGCGCCGCCGTGGCGAATGGCCGCGTGAACCGTATTCCGGGCGAGGAGCCTCTCTTTGATGTTGAGGCATACGACGGCTTTGGTGCCGCTGAGGACGCTGCACCGCAGACCAAACCTCACCAGGTGGTGAACCCTGCACAGTCTGCCGCTCCGGCTTCCGCGTCCCAGGCTCCTGCCGCACCCGCGGCTCAGCCTCCGATTCCGACCCGCATGCACTCGCCCGGCGCGCACCCGAAGAACGCGGCTCCCGCGGCTTCGCGAGCGCCCGAGGCTGGCGCATCCCGCCCGCTGCAGAACAACACTCAGGTGGCGACCACCGAGCAGGCGCGCGGCGAGCAGGTCGTGCAGTCCTCCCGCGGCACCTATGTGCTGCCTTCTGAGGAGATACTGGTTGCTGGTCCTCCCGCCAAGGAATCTTCCGAGGTCAACGAGCATGTGGTTGAGGCTCTGACGAATGTGTTGGAGCAGTTCAAGGTGGATGCGCAGGTCACCGGCTTCTCGCGCGGCCCGACCGTGACCCGCTACGAGATTGAGCTGGGTCCCGCCACGAAGGTGGAGCGTGTGACCGCGCTGAGCAAGAACATTGCGTACGCTGTGGCGAGCCCGGATGTTCGTATTCTGTCCCCGATTCCGGGTAAGTCCGCGATTGGTATTGAGATTCCGAATACGGACCGTGAGACCGTTGCGCTGGGTGACGTGCTGCGTTCCCCGCAGGCTCACGCGAACCACCACCCGATGGTCATGGGTGTGGGTAAGGATGTTGAGGGCGGCTTCGTGCTGGCGAACCTCGCGAAGATGCCGCACATGCTGGTTGCGGGCGCGACCGGTGCCGGTAAGTCGTCGTTCGTGAACTCGATGATTACCTCGATTCTGATGCGCGCAACCCCCGACCAGGTGCGCCTGGTGATGGTCGACCCGAAGCGTGTTGAGCTGACCGCCTATGAGGGTATTCCGCACCTGATTACGCCCATCATTACGAACCCGAAGAAGGCCGCCGAGGCCCTGCAGTGGGTGGTTCGTGAGATGGATGCCCGCTACGATGACCTCGCCCATTACGGCTACAAGCACGTGGACGACTTCAACAAGGCGGTGCGTGAGGGTAAGGTTCAGCCTGATCCCGGCAGCAAGCGCACGATTCACGAGTACCCGTACCTGTTGGTGATTGTGGACGAGCTCGCCGACCTGATGATGGTCGCTCCGCGTGACGTGGAAGAGGCAATTGTCCGTATTACGCAGCTGGCGCGTGCGGCGGGTATTCACCTGGTGCTGGCGACCCAGCGTCCGTCGGTGGATGTGGTGACCGGTCTGATTAAGGCGAACGTTCCGTCTCGTATGGCGTTTGCGACTTCTTCGGTCACTGACTCTCGCGTGGTGCTGGATCAGCCCGGCGCCGAGAAGCTGATTGGCCAGGGTGACGCGCTCTTCCTGCCGATGGGTGCCTCGAAGCCGATGCGTGTTCAGGGCGCGTGGGTGTCTGAGTCTGAGATTCACGCCGTGGTTGAGCACGTGAAGAAGCAGGCACCGACCATCTACCGTGAGGACGTGATGGTCTCTGCCGCGAAGAAGCAGATTGATGAGGAAATCGGCGATGACCTCGACGATCTGCTGCAGGCGGCGGAGATTGTGATTACGACCCAGTTCGGTTCGACCTCGATGCTGCAGCGTAAGCTGCGCATGGGCTTCGCGAAGGCTGGCCGCATCATGGACCTGCTGGAATCGCAGGGCGTGGTGGGCCCCTCGGAGGGCTCGAAGGCGCGTGAGGTGCTGATCCGCCCGGATGACCTGCAGGCGACCCTGGCACGTATTCGCGGTGAGGAGCCTCCGGCCGCTGACCCGTACGCGAACGCGGTGGACCCGGGCGAGGCGGTCACCGACTACTTCGATGAGCCCGATGATGAGGGCTCGGAGGACGCCTGGCAGCTGACCGGCCGCTAGTGCCTCAGCGCCCTGCCCGCTCGGCTGACCCGCCCAGCTGAGCGGGTCAAATGAGTGAGCGTGCGACATGCACCCCGTATTATCCCTGTGATGTCTGCTACGGCACACGTATAATGGACGGTACGGGGTGTTTGCGTATCCCCGATACGTTTAGGTGTCGGTGCGTACGCGGTCTCTCACCGTCGAAAGCCATCTACCCGTAAGGAGCCGTTATGAGTGAAGCTCGCAATTCCGCACCCGCAGGTGCGGTCAGCACAGCGAAGCCTTCGAACTGGAATGTGCCGAATGTGTTGACGGTTCTGCGTATTATTGCGGTTCCTTTCTTCATTGTTGCCCTGGTTGCGGGTGGTACTTTTGGTGCCGCTGATCCGACGCACCGCTGGCTGGCGTGGATTATTTTCATTCTTGCCATGCTCACGGACTGGGCGGACGGCTATCTGGCGCGCTCGCGTAATCTGATTACGAGCTTCGGCAAGATTGCTGACCCGATTGCCGATAAGTTCCTCACCGGTGCGGCGTTCATTGTGCTGTCGGCGCTGGGTGAGCTATGGTGGTGGGTCACGATTGTGATTCTGCTGCGCGAGTGGGGCATTACGATTATGCGTCTGTTCGTCATTAAGTACGGTGTGATGGCCGCTAGTAAGGGCGGCAAGATTAAGACCGTGCTGCAGACGGTGGCGCTGGTGCTGATGCTTCTGCCGCTGGGCCAGCTGGGTCTTGGCTGGCTGATTCCCGGTTGGGTTCTGATGGGTGCGGTTACCGCGATTACCGTGTGGACCGGCCTGGTGTATGTGCGTGATGCGTATATTTTGCGTCGTAACTGGTTGCAGGCTCAGGCCTCCCAGGGCGGCGGTAACTAGAGGCGAGGGGAGTGGCGCGTGCTGCTCCCCTTCGCTGTACCTGCGGTGCGTTGTACGCCGCGTGAGGTTCTGGGCGGCGATGCGCCGCTGAAAGGAGAGAATGATGGTTCCCCTCGTACTTGAAGATGCTCTGTCCCTTGAGCTTTCCTCCGCTGAGGTTTTCTCCGGTACTCCGGAGGCAGCGGCGCTGCTGCTCCGTGATGCGGTGAAGTTGCGTGCCTCCCAGGAGGGCCCGGTGCAGGTGGCGACGGCTGAGTCGCTGACCGGCGGGGATGTGGGCGGCGCGATTTGTACGGTGCCGGGCGCATCCGCGTATTACCGCGGCGGCGTGATTTCCTATGCCTATGAGGTGAAGGCCCGGGTGTTGGGCGTGGACGCTCAGCTGCTGGCGCGTGAGGGTGCGGTGCATCCTGCGGTGGCGGTGCAGATGGCGGTCGGTGCGGCGCGTGTGTGCGGTGCCGATTATGCGGTGTCGACCACGGGTGTTGCCGGTCCTGATCCTGCGGATGGTCAGCCGGTGGGTACGGTCTATATTGGTGTGTGTTCCCCGTCCGGTTCTGAGGTGTTTGAGCGGCACTATTCGGGGGACCGGGTGCAGATTCGTGCGGCGGCGAGCGCGGATGCGATTGCTCTGCTGGCGCGTGCGGTGCGCGGCGGTGCCGGTGGGGTTCTGAAGAATGAGCTGGCGTAGCGTACTGGGCTAGACTGTGCTGTGCTGCGCGGCGCCTGGAGCGGCTGTGTAGTCGTCTGTGCAGCGCTTACCTGAGAAAAAATTTTACGGTTCAAATATATTCACAGGGTTCTTTCAGCTCCGCAGGAATAAAGGCATAGGTTCGTCTGTTTGAATAGATATAAGCCGTAAAAAGAAGACAAAAATGGCGGGGCTCCTAGCTCACGCTCCAAAAATCAGTTAGGCTTAACTCTGTACAGTCCCGCAGGTCGGGAATACCTACTCAGGAAAGTGATATAGAAGCTCATGGCTAAGCAGCGCGTATCGATTAATGGCATTACTAAGTGGAAGGAAATCGAGGAGACCCCCCGACAGGTCGCCCCGGTCGTTGAGGAAGCTAAGGTTGTTCCCCTGCGACAGGCAATCGGTGAGGTTCTTCGCGATGTTCGCCAGCGTCAGGGTCGCACCCTGCGCGAGGTTTCCCAGCGTGCCCGTGTTTCCCTCGGTTACCTGAGCGAAGTTGAGCGCGGTCAGAAGGAAGCTTCCTCCGAACTGCTGGCATGGATTTGCCAGGCTCTGGACACTCCGATGTCCCAGATGCTGCGTGAGGTTGCCGACCGTATGGCGGTTCTCGAGGGCGTTCAGGTTCCGGATACTGTTCCGGCTGAGATGTCTGAGCAGTACAAGAGCGATTACTACATTCTCTCGAAGTAACGCGAGGCGGCACATGCCGCGCTAAACGTGAAGCGATGCCGTGCATCCCCGTAAGGTGGGTGTGCGGCATCGCTTATTCTCGGTTTATCCCTGGTATATTCTCGGGCGATGTGACGAATTATGAAGCAAACTAGCGGTGAAGCGGAAGGAGTTCTTGTGAAGCTGAGCGAATTTTGGGCGTGCATGGAGTATGAGTTCGGTGCTGGATATGCTCCGGTGCTGGCGCGTGACTTGGTGCTGGGGTCGTTGGGTCATGTGACCGCTGCGGAGGCGCTGGATCAGGGCGTTAACCCGAAGGATGTGTGGCTTGCGATCTGTGAGGAGCAGGAGATTCCGCAGGAGCGCCGCCTGGGTCCCGATAAGGAGCCGTTGCGTTAGGTAGTGAGCCTGGCGTGTTCTAGCGTATGGGCGGTGCCTACCGTTTATTTCCTGGCATTTGTTCGAGTGCTGACGCCTGCGAGGGAGGTATTTTCGAATAATTAGCCGAAAATCCGGGGTTTTTCGAAAATATATGCCGAAACCCTATCCGATTTATTCGAAACTGGGTCGTAATTTTGTTCGATTCATGCTAGACTTTTCCACATCAGGAATTTTTCGGAAAATCTTCAAAGTTTTCCACAGATTTTAAAAAATGGCCTTATCCTGTCAGGCTGTGACCCTAGAGTAGTCTCAGAAGGAACCGGTAGGCCAAAACCTCCAAGGTCTCGATTACGAGTCCCACCGATTCCGAAGAAACATTACTCCCGTCAACCACTGACAACACAAAGAACGAGGTACTACCGTGGCTAAGAACACCAAGTCTCAGAGCGTAGCTCGCGTTCCCGAAGAGGGTCGCGCCAAGGCACTTGAAGCCGTGATGGCACAGATCGACAAGAACTACGGCAAGGGTGCAGTCATGCGCCTGGGTGATAAGGAAATCACCAAGACTGAGGTTATCTCCACCGGCGCTATCGCTCTGGATGCCGCTCTGGGTATTGGCGGTCTGCCCCGCGGCCGCGTCATCGAGATTTACGGTCCCGAGTCCTCCGGTAAGACCACCGTTGCACTGCACGCTGTAGCGAACGTTCAGAAGGCAGGCGGCGTGGCAGCGTTCATCGACGCCGAGCACGCACTGGACCCGATCTACGCGGCTAAGCTGGGCGTGGACATCGACCAGCTACTGGTCTCTCAGCCCGACACCGGCGAGCAGGCACTGGAAATCATGGACATGCTGGTTGGTTCCGGCGCCGTTGATATCGTGGTCGTCGACTCCGTTGCAGCGCTGGTACCCCGCGCCGAAATTGAAGGCGACATGGGTGACTCCCACGTGGGTCTGCAGGCTCGCCTCATGAGCCAGGCTCTGCGTAAGATTACCGGTCGCCTCTCCGCAACCGGCACCACCGCAATCTTCATCAACCAGCTGCGTGAGAAGATTGGTGTCTTCTTCGGCTCTCCCGAAACCACCACCGGTGGTAAGGCGCTGAAGTTCTACGCTTCGGTCCGTATCGACATCCGCCGCATTGAGACCCTCAAGGACGGCGCTAACCCGATCGGTAACCGCACCCGCGCCAAGATCGTGAAGAACAAGATGGCTCCGCCCTTCAAGCAGGCTGAGTTCGACATCCTCTACGGTGAGGGTATCTCCGTTGAGGGCGGCATCCTGGACCTGGCGGTGGAGAACGACATCGTCAAGAAGTCCGGCGCATGGTTCACCTACGACGGTGAGCAGCTGGGCCAGGGCCGCGAGAACGTTCGTAAGCTGCTCAAGGACAACCCCGAGCTCACCGAGGAACTGCAGTACAAGGTTCTGGTGAAGCTGGGCATCATTGAGGAAGAAGCTGACGAGCAGGCAGCTGCTGAGTCTGAGGGTAACGACCCGCTAGACGAGCTGGCTGAGGAGTTCTAAACCGGCCCGCGTAGCTTCTTGCTAACGCCACGACTGATTGCCGTGTGCTGTGCATTCCGCACGGTGCACGGCAATCTGTCGTTAACGGAGAGTGCGTTAAATGGAGTTCCAGCGGGTGCCGGGCAGTGCCTCGTTACAATGGGGGAGCGCCGTATAGCCCGGCGAGCGGGTCATCAAGCGACCCGTCATTAAGCAATCCAATACAGGGGAAAGGAGGAACTGAGCATGACGGAACAGCGCATGACGGAACAGAACGGTCATGAAGAGCGTGAGCAACACAGTACTCGTGACGGCGACGCCGGTTTTGCGGCGCTGGACGCGACCGAACCGCACTTCGGTTTCTCGGCTCTGGATGGTTCAGCCTTCCAGAGCCCAGCTTTCCAGGACGCTACATTTTCTGCGCCTGTTCCCTTTGAACCCGCTGTTTCCTTTGAGCCCGTTATTTCTTTTGAAGCTACTGGTTCGTTTGAATCCACCGCCCCGCCGATTGAGGTAGGCGGCTTCGAGGGGCTTAATTTTGAGGCGCCCGCGCCCCTGGCGGAGCCCTCCCTCACCTGGGAGGCACCTCCTGCTGTTGAAGAGCCCCCGTATGAGGATGAGCCACCATACCCTGAAGAACCCTCATACCCTGACGAGCCTCCCTACGAGGACGAACCTGCGTATCCGGCAGAGCCTTTGTACCCTGAAACAGAGTACCCTGAAGCAGAGTACGCGGGGGAATATTGGGTATCCTCGGATGAAGCAACAGCCGTAGAAACGGCACCCACAGAAGCGGCACCCGCAGAAGCGATAGCGGAGAAGCCAGCGGCTACAGAAAAGGCACCCAAAAAGTGGGCGCGGAACAGGGCCGCGGGTTCGGTAACCGCTGAGGAGTTCCCGGATTGGCACCCCGCCGCGCACGGCTTTGTTGAAGAAAGCATCGCCCGCGATAACGGCGGCGACTACGCGGGGGAGTTCCGCGTACCCGAGCTGCCCCTGCAGGCTGTACCCGTCAAATCTGAAGATGGCAGCTCCGAAGAAGGCAGCGAGTCACAGCGCCGCAGCCTGCTCGTTGACCCGAACCTGCCCGCCGTCTCCATTGACGAAGCGCCCGTTCGTGCCTTTACCTCCGGCGGTGCCGAGCCGCGCCCCATGGCGGCTGGCCGCATGAGTCGAGCCGGTGCGGCATCCATCGGATCGGGGCTCACCGCCGAAGAAAAGGAAGAGATTGAGAGGCAAGCAGCTCAGCGGGATAAGCAGAAGAAACGCAAGTCTTCGCGTGCCTCTAAGGACACCGACTACAAGCGCGGGTTCCGCCGCATGAGCGCGGCTCAGGAAGAGAAAATGCGGAGCCGCTCGCCCTACGCGCCCGCCTTCGGGGCTCGCAGCGACGATGAGGAAACCCGCAAGAGTTCCACGGGTCGCGGCTCGGGGAGCAACCTATTCAGGGAGGGAAGTAGCTTGAACGAAGAACTCACCCCCGCCGAAGAAGCACTCATCCGCGGTATCGCTGAGGAAGAGGCGCAGGACGTCGGTACCGGAAAGCGCCGTGCCGCTTCGAATGGTTCCCCAAAGGGCGGTTCTCGAGCTCGGGGCTCCCAGCCGGGCACCTCTCGGATGGGACGTGCTTCCTCACCGCCGGAAAGCAACGTGCCTTCCTGGAAACAGAAGGTGCGTGCCGCCCGCGCTGCGGAAGAAACAGACCCCTACACGCGCGCTAAAACCATCGTGTACAACCAGCTGGCGTACTCGGCAAAAACCCGAGGTCAGCTGCGTAAGAAGCTGCAAACAGAAGGATTCGACGCGGAGCTCATTGAGCCGCTACTCGATAAGTTCGAGGCAGCAAAACTCATTGACGACGCCGAATACGCCCAAAGCTTTGTGGCGCAGAAGAGCCGCACCAAGAAGCTTTCCCGCGCCGCGCTGCGCCGTGAGCTCGCCGAACGCGGGGTGCGCGGTGAAGAGGCGGAGAACGCACTGGCTCAGCGCACCGACGAGCAGGAACGTGAGGATGCCGCCGAGCTGGTGCGTAAGAAGCTGCGCCCCGGTATGGACCTGAGCGACCGCGCCGAAAAGGACAAGGTGACCCGCCGACTGCTGGGGATGCTGGCTCGCCGCGGGTACTCCTCCTCGGTGTCGATGTCGGTGATTCGTGAGGAACTCGCCGCCTACGGTGCGGAGGACGAGCTCTGGTAGAGGGCGAATAAATACGTTCCGCACGCCCGGATAGACCCGTGCCAGGGTGACTGCGAAAATAGGCACAATAAAGGGTGAGCCCGCTACAGACATGCTCTGTGGTGGGCTCACCCTTTACGTTTTGAGATTTATAAAGCGCCTTGTCGAAGGATATATCTGCCCTCTACTCTGCTGTCTAGTCAACAGCGCCCAGACGCTCCGCGAACTCGGCGAGGGTTGCATCCTGAGAACCAGCGATTTCCAGCAGCAGGCGCATCAGTTGCGCACCCTCACGGCGAATACGAGGCAACAAGCCGGCACGCGCCGAAGAAGAGTACAGCTCCAACAGGGCGCACACGGTCACCGCCGTGCACACCGCCAAATCCTCCGCCAGATGCTCATCCAGCGGGGCGTCCTCGAACAGTGCAGAGTACAGCGCCGGTAGCGTCTTCTTGCGGTCCACCCGGTAGCGCGGGTACTCCGGCGAGGAGGGGAAGCCCAGCATAGCCTCAACGAAGGGGAAGCCGCGGTGGTGCAGGCAGGTGCCCTCCGCATCGACCATGCGCACCTGCGCCCCGTCCGCCGAACCAATCAGCACGTTCTGCGGCGAAAAATCGCCCGAAGAGAGCATATAGACCTTGCCGCGGTTGAGCTTGAACTGCTCGGGTACCGGCGGGCGCTTGGTGAAGAAGGGCTGCAGAACGCGGCGGAAACGGAAGGACAGCTCCTCAACAGCGGCGGGAAGAACGGGCACGTCCTCATGCGCGGCAGAGCTGGAAGCCGGGCTGTCAGCATCCTGCTCGGGGGAGCGCGCCTCATCAGCCACACCGTACAGCTTCTTCAAACCGCGCTCAGCCAAACCCGGCGAGGCAATAGCGCCCGGGAACTGCGCCTTGCGATCGGCACGCGCCAGGTTCAGACGGTAATCCTCCACCGCCTCACCCATAATGCCGCTGGCGGCAAGGGCACGGTACGCCTCAATGTAGTAGTTCAGAGCATCCAGTGCCTGCTGTTCGGTGCCCTCTAGCAGGGCGTGGGCGACCGAATACTGCTCGCCATCAACGGTACCGGCGCTCACATCCTCCAGAGCCAGCACACGCAGCTCAGGATCCGCGCCGTAGAGCTGCGGGAACAGGCCCGGAACCTGCAAGTTCAGCGCCTCCAAACCGTAACGCTCACGCAGGTACCCGAAACCGCCCGCGTTCACCGTCGAATCCTTGCGGCGGTAACGCTTCACAATAATCGAGGTCGGCAAAGACTGTGCAGACTCGAAAGACTGGGCAGACTCGGATGCAGGCTCATACGCCACACGCACCACAACCGAACGCATGCCGGTGCCCAGAATCTGCACGCGCTCAACCGCGCGGGCAGCCACCTGCTCCAAAGAATGCGCCCAGCTGAGCAGCTGCATCAGGTTCTGGCGCATCGAGGTAGAATTAGCGCTCGCCTGAGGCGGCACGGGGGAGTAGGCGGCAATCGCCTCCTCAATGAGGGCGCTCAGATGCTCCCCGTCAGGGTCGGGGGCGGAAGAATCGTTCGGTGACAGAGCCGGAAAGTTACTACTAAGGGAAACCTGCATAGAGCCATTATCCCCCATCGGATACCCTATAGGGCATGACTTCGACCCTCAGCGATTCCGCCCAGACCCCCGAAACCAGCCCCCGCACCTACGAAGTGCGCACTTTCGGCTGCCAGATGAACGTGCACGACTCCGAACGAATGTCCGGCCTGCTGGAGGCTAACGGCTACGTTCGCGCTGAGGAAGGCACCCAGCCCGACCTGGTTGTTTTCAACACCTGCGCGGTCCGTGAAAATGCGTCCAACCGCCTGTACGGTCACCTCGGCCAGCTTGCACCGGTCAAGCGCAGCCACAAGGGCATGCAGATTGCCGTGGGCGGCTGCCTGGCGCAGAAGGACCAGGACGCCATCATTGAGAAGGCACCCTGGGTTGACGTCGTGTTCGGTACCCACAATATTGGCTCCCTGCCGGCGTTGCTGGAGCGTGCCCGCCACAACCACGAGGCGCAGGCAGAACTGCTCGAATCCCTCGAAGTTTTCCCCTCCACCCTGCCCACTAAGCGCGATCACGTGTACTCCGGTTGGGTGTCCATCTCCGTTGGCTGTAATAACACCTGCACCTTCTGCATCGTGCCGTCCCTGCGCGGTAAGGAGAAGGACCGCCGCCCCGGCGACATCCTCGCAGAAGTTCAGGCACTGGTCGATGACGGCGCTATTGAGGTGACCCTGCTCGGTCAGAACGTGAACTCCTACGGCGTGGAGTTTGGCGACCGCCAGGCATTCTCCAAGCTGCTGCGTGCCTGCGGTGAGATTGAGGGTCTGGAGCGTGTGCGCTTCACCTCCCCGCACCCGGCAATGTTCACCGACGACGTGATTGACGCGATGGCGGAGACCCCGAACGTCATGCCCGTGCTGCACATGCCGCTGCAGTCCGGCTCCGACAAGGTGCTCAAGGATATGCGCCGCTCCTACCGCTCCAAGAAGTTCCTGAACATTCTGGACAAGGTGCGCGAGCGCATCCCGAACGCCGTGATTACCACCGACATCATTGTGGGCTTCCCCGGCGAGACTGAAGAGGACTTCCAGGACACCCTGAAGGTTGTGGAGCAGGCTCGTTTCTCCTCCGCGTTCACCTTCCAGTACTCGATCCGCCCCGGCACCCCCGCGGCGACCATGGAGAACCAGATTCCGAAGGAGGTCGTGCAGGAACGCTACGAGCGTCTGATTGCCCTGCAGGACCGTATCGCCGGTGAAGAGAACCGCAAGCAGCTCGGCAAGACCGTTGAGCTGATGGTTGTTGCGGAGGCGGGCCGTAAGGCTGAGCAGACTCACCGACTCTCCGGCCGTGGCCCGGACCAGCGCCTCGTGCACTTCTCGGTGCCCGAGGGTTGCGAGGCTCCCC
>ERZ773214.540-NODE-540-length-24183-cov-15.506175_pt1 | contig 24183 bp, 25 predicted proteins | sample MGYA00511238_ERZ773214 | MGnify/ENA primary metagenome ERZ773214 (study PRJEB29015, sample SAMEA2738157) | human oral metagenome | biome: human oral; feature: human-associated habitat; material: saliva | place: China | collected 2259 ... | reverse complement strand
CGCGGCGCTCGACGGACATCGAGGCGGGCATGACGATGACGACCTTGTAGCCGCGCGCCGCGCCCACCATCGACAGGGCGATGCCCGTGTTGCCGGAGGTGGCCTCGACGATTGTGCCGCCGGGGGCCAGGGCTCCCGAGGCCTCGGCAGCGTCGATGATTGAGCGCGCGATGCGGTCCTTGACGGAAGAAGCAGGGTTGAAGGACTCGACCTTCGCGACGACGTCCACGTCGTCGCCAGCGATGCGGTTAATGCGAACGAGGGGGGTGCCGCCAATCAGATCGGCGACGGTGGAGGCGATGCGAGCCATGGGGGTTCCTTCCAAGAAAGTGGTACCCCCGAATTGTTATCCTCCGCTCGGAGCCTCGTCTAGTTCAACCCGGCGCGTTTCCACGTAGCGAAACTTTGCAACACCCGACGAGGCCTGGGCCAGGCACGCGTCAAAGGCGTCACGCTGCGCGGGGTCGATACCAATCGTGAGCGTCACCTCTTGAGTCCACGTGGCGTCCAGGATTGAGGCTCCACGCGCGCGCAGCTCCGCTTCGATGCGACCAGCATCAGCGGGATTCAAGCATGTTTGCAGCACATCGCGTTCCACGAGGTAAGCGATGGGAGCTGCGGCCACCGCCTCGGACACGGAGGTTGAATAGGCGCGTACGAGGCCGCCCCCGCCGAGCAGAATCCCACCGAAGTAGCGAGTGACGATCGCCGTCGCATTCCACGTGTTGGAGGCGCGCAGAGCTTCCAGCATGGGGGTTCCCGCCGTCCCCGATGGTTCCCCGTCATCGGAGGAATGCTGCAGGGCGGCGGCGTCCGGCGGATCAATGAGGTACGCCGAGCAGTTGTGACGCGCCTGAGGATGCTTCGTTTTCACCTCGTCAATGAGCGCACGAGCCTCCTTCGGAGTGTCCGTCCTGGCCAGTGTCGTGATAAAGCGTGATCGCTTGATCTCGATCTCGTGTGTGAGGAGCGTGCCTTGGGTGAGGGTGCGAAGAATAGGCATGAGGAAAGTCTAGGGGAGCCCCGCCGTTCCCAGTCTGTAACCAGAATCGCAGCCATGCTCCTGCGCGCAATATGCCACACGAGCGGGCTCCGTGGTAGTCTAGTCGGGTTGTCGCCGTGCGCCCGCGTGGCGCACCGATCAAAATAGTCGTCGAGAAAGAAGAGGAGCGGTAAGACATGGCAGTTCCGAAGCGCAAGATGTCCCGTGCGAACACCCGCACCCGCCGGTCTACTTGGAAGGCTGATCTTACCGAGCTGAACACCATCAAGGTCGCCGGCCGTGAGATCCGCGTGCCCCGCCGCCTGGCCAAGGCATACAAGAACGGTCTCCTGGACGTCGAGGGCTGACCTCGCATCCATGCACGGGCCCGGGACTCGTCGTCCCGGGCCTTCGTTATGCCCTACTCTCGTGCCACACGCCTGAGGGCACCGTGTGCCCGAGCGTGACACACGCAAAGGAACGCACATGAATCTGACGACCACAGTCCTCGCCGCGAGTTGGGGAGCGAGCCACGGCCTCGTCGCAGTGTCCGGAACCACCGACACCGGAGGGGCGATTGTGTCCCTCTTTGTCATCGCAGCAGTGGCAGCGCTCACACCATTGTTGGCCTCCCTCACACGCAAGCGCGTCCCCGACGTTGTATGGCTCCTCATCCTAGGGGTTATCGTCGGCCCGGGCGTGCTCGGGCTAGCAACCCTGACAGAGCCGATCTCAGTGTTTCGTGAGGTCGGCATGGGCATGCTTTTCCTCATCGCCGGAACCGAGATCGACGTCGCACAGGTGCATGGGCAGGCCGGTCGGCGTGCCCTGGTTACGTGGCTCGCCTGCTTCGCCATCGGACTCGGCGCGTCGTGGGGCGCCGTCGCGGCCGCCGGGACGACGGGCGTGGAGAGATCAACTTACATCGCGCTGGCTATTGCACTCACCTCCACCGCGCTGGGCACCCTGCTGCCTATCCTCATGGAAGCCGGCGTCATGGGGACCACGATCGGCAAGGCCGTCCTAGTTCACGGGGCTATCGGCGAACTCGCGCCCATCATCGCGATGTCCCTGCTACTGTCAGCGCGCAGCCCCTGGCTTTCCTTCGCCGTGCTCATGTTCTTCGTGCTCGCCACCATCGTCGCAGTCGCGATCCCCACCCGCTTCGTGCTGCGCCACCCCGAGATTGGGCGCACTATCCTTCATGGCGCCCAGACCTCACAAAAGACCCTCATGCGCGTCGTCATGGTCATCCTGACAGGCCTCATGGCCCTGTCCGCCGTCTTGGATTTGGACATGGTGCTCGGCGCGTTCGCCGCCGGCGTCATCGTGCGCGCCCTGGCCCCCGGTAATTTCACGATGATCGAGGGAGAGTTGCGCACGCTCGGCTTTTCTTTCCTCATACCCCTCTTCTTCGTCACATCCGGCATGACGATTTCGCCGGGCGCCGTTACCACCCACCCGTTCCTGCTCGTCTCTTTCATCGGGGCGATCCTCCTCGTGCGCGGTCTGCCCATCGTTGTGTTAGAGCGCTTCCACGGGACCGTCGAGAGAGTTAACTGGGCCGATGCAACGCGCATCGGCCTGTACAGCGCGACTGGCCTACCTATCATTGTCGCTGTCACCGGCCTGGCCTCTTCCACGGGGATCATCCCGACCTGGCTGGCATCCCTGTTGGTCGTCGCCGGTGCACTGTCGGTGCTCCTCTTCCCGTTGCTGTCCTTCCTGTTGGGCCGCGCCGTTGGAAAGCGCGACTAACCTCCGCTAGTCTTACAAGCAGCGCACATGCGCCACGCCTCCGTAGCTCAATGGATAGAGCAAGGGCCTTCTAATCCCGAGGTTGCAGGTTCGAGTCCTGTCGGAGGCGCACGGTAGAGGTTTGCGACGATGGTGTTGCATGGTGACCTGGCTTGAAGGGTGCGGGGATCCAGCCGCCCATTCCGTCTGGGGTGGGCATGAGGTCTGCGGGCTCGATGCCAAAGAAGCTGGCGGCAGTTAGGATTTCCGCCAGCGACCAGCCTACTCGACCACGAAGCTTACGGCTCACACTGGAGTGAGACAGTCCAAGTTTTGGAGCGAATGAGCTTGCGGATAGACCTGCCGAAAACAGGTATTGATTCAACGTCATTCCGAGTGCTTCGTCGGCACTCATGATGCCTGGTTTCACCATTATCTGGGTCATGAAGGTAGCTTAGCCAATATCCGCAAAAATGTGCAAACGCTGCACATGTTGCACTTGACTGCACAAGCTGCGCGTCGCACAATTTCTCTATGAACGTGCAAAAACTGCCAAAACTGCTCACATCTGGCGAGGCTGCCAGGCTTGTAGGTGTTTCTCCGGACACTCTGCGGCGGTGGGCGAAGTCGGGGCGTGTTCGGCATGTGGTGACGCCGTCGCGGCGAATTCTGTTTGACCCTGCGGACATCGAGGCGGTGTACAGGACTGTTGATCCTGATAGCGAGTCGTCGGTGCCGGACGTTCCGCTGCCTGGTTTGGGTAGGGCGGGGAGGTGACTCATTGTGAGCATCTATGGCGTTGCTTGGGCGTTGGATAGGGTTCGTGGGATCTCGGTCGGCGCGAAGATCGTGTTGATTTCGTTGGCGGAGTTCGCTAACGAGCAGGATGTGACGTGGGTGTCGCGAGAGCGTCTTATTAGCCGTGTGGAGTGCTCGACGCGCGCGCTGAGTGGGTATTTCAAGGAGTTGGAGGCGTGCGGGGCGCTGACTCGCGAGGCGCGCTACGAGTGGTGCACGTCCGAATCATGCTCGCGTACGGGTGAGCATAAGCATCGTCGTGGCACGGTCTATCGGATTCATCCAGAGCTGCGTATCGACGTGCGCGAGGCCACAAGCGCAGATTCTGCGTCTGTGATGGGATCGTTGGAATCTCAACGAAAGTCTCACAGTGGCAATATCTGCGCCAGTGAGGACACAGTGGCAAATTCACGTCGTTCACAGGCGCAGACGTCTGCGACCATTACTTATAGGAAAGAACCGCCAATAGAACCACCAAACCTAACCCCTCCACCCCCTGTGGGTAACGGTTCGGTTGGGTTGGGGACCGGCTTCGCCGATCAGGTGGCTGTCGAGGGGGAGTCTGCGTCGCCGGTGGCGACGTCAGTGCCCCCTGAGGGCCGTAGAGGCCCTCGGAAGCGCCCTGGAGGTGCAAAAGGCGCGGGTATGTCTGGGGATGGTTGGGGTGCTGAAACTGCCTCAGACGGTGATCTGGCGATTCTTGCGGCGTGTGTGCCCGAGCAGTTCCGGGTGATGGATGCACGTGGGCTCGCGGCCGTGGTTGGCTTGCTGCGCGAACGGCTTGACGCTGGATGGAGGCCAGCGGAGATTAAGCGCTTGCTGGATTCGCCGCCACCGGCGGAAGGCGTGAAGTTCATGTCCCGGTTTGTCGCCAAGCGTTTGGAGCGTTTGGTGGCTGTGGGGGAGTCTCCGCGGGCTCAGGCTGCGGCTGCCTCGCGTGAGCGTGAACGCCTCGCACGTGAGCGCGCGGCTGTGGTGGATGCTCGCGAAGCGCAGACAGCCCCGTCGGTGGTGCATATGCGGATTCACGACCTGGTGACGGGGCTGGCTCCGGGGTTGTCGCCCGCTCGGTGTGCGAGGGCGGAGCTAGCTGTTCGGCAGGCTCTTGCGGATGCGTGGCGTCGGGAGAATCCCCAAGGTGGGAAACCGTCGCCGTCGGCGCTATTGGAGGTGCTCGTGGCCTCTGGTGAACGGATCGCGGGTCGTGTGATTGCCGAGCATGTGGACGGGGAGGTTGCCTGACGTGGTGGATGAGCGTGATCGGGAGGTGTTGACGTGGGTTGCGTGGGCGCGTTTGCAGGTGGATGGTTTGTCGTCGACGGCGCGTTTGGCGCTGCTTGAGGTCGCGGGCCTGGTGGACACTGCGGGCGCGGCCATCGTGGAGGTGTCGTGGCTTGCTGGGCGGTTGGGTAAGTCGGAGCGTTATACGCGGAAGGTGTTGGCGCGCCTTGAAGATGCTGGTCTGTTGGTGCGCCAGGCCAGGCGTGAGGACGGGAGGCAGGGTCCGTCTCGCCTCCAGTTGGTTCGTGGGATCCGTGAGGGTCGGGTGCGAGCTGAGGTGGCGTTGTCTGCGAATCTGGGTGTGGATCAATTGGGGCCGGATGCGTTCGAGGTGATTGATCCTGAGGATAACGAGGGGCTGCGGCGTTTGGTTCGTGAGGCTGTTGATCAGGGGTGGCAGGGTGTCGCGTCGGCGCGTATTGCTGCAACGGCGGTTGCTCACGGTACGGTTCAGTTTTGGAGGCCGATCGCTCGTGCTCGCCAGTTCGATGGGATGAGCGCGGGGGAGGCGCTGACGTGGGTGTTAACGATCGCGTGGTTGACGTTGCGCGATTCACCGGCGACGGTGTTGAAAGCGAAGAGGCCGTGGGCAACGTGGACGCGCGCGGTAGTGAGGGCATGCGCGAACGAGTCGACGGCTGGCCAGGCTGATCGCGATGCGGTTACGTTTGATGGTGTTTTGCCCGAAGCTCAGCAGCTCGCCTGGTCGGGCGCTGCGGGTGGGATGCAGGATGTGAGTGTGGATGACTTTTCGGGTCCGTTGTTGGGGGTAGTGAAAGCTCTTGTGGGGGCGGGTCTGTCAGAAACGATGGCGTGGGCTGGGAGCGTGCGGTGTACGCAGATCATCCTTGATGCTCCGTCGTCGAAGCAGCATACGATGGCCGCGAAAGACTTGGCGCTCGCGAACATGGGCGTAGGTGCTGCTGCGGCGCGCGCATGGGTGAGCCTGATTGTTGGCTCGCGGCGCGGGGCTGTTCCGGGTGCGGATCAGGCGAGCGCGGACGAACTCGCGTTGCAGGCGAGTAGGGTTGTTACCCACCTCAACACGCTTGTGGCGTAACTCACGTGAGCTTGTGGGGGTGGGTGATCAAAAGGACCGGCTGCCCATTATTCGTTGTTATTTCAATGGATGGTGTGTTTCAGTTGTTGGGTTCGGGGTTGTTGTGGAGGTCGTAGCGTGTGATGGAGAGGGGGGTTGTGCCGAACTTGGTGTTGATTTCGTGTAGCTCGTCGATGACTTGTTGGATGAGGTCGTCGGGGACGTGGGTGTTGTCGCGGGTCCAGTCAGTGGTGCTGGTGATGACTTGTTGGTGCCAGACTTGCATGGTGTCGAGGGGGATGCCGCGTTCGGCGGCTGCAAGGCGTGCGGCGGCGATCGCGTATTCGATGTAGGTGTCTTGCTCGAACCAGTTGGTGGTGTTGCGGGCGGGGGGTTTTCCGTCGAGGGTGATGACGTAGAGGTCTTGTACGGATTCGTTGGGGTTGCGGTGTTGGGTCATGGCTGTTGGCCTTGTGTCTGGGTGGGTGTAAAGCCTGTCTGTTTAATGGTCCCATTAGGATGGATGGTCATTGTGTATGACCCGCCGGGGCCGGGCGCTGTGAGGGTGAGGGGCCGTTTGTAGATGCGGGCTTGGGCGCGTGCGGCGTCTATGCAGCGTTCGTGTAGGAGGTGGGTGGGGGCGTGGATGTCGGCGACGGTGATGTGTGCGGCTTGGAGGGTGGCGTGTGTGGGGGTGATGAGGGTGATGGCGAGGGGTGGCCAGGTGCGGGTTGTCATAGCATCTCACTGTCTGTGTTGGTGTGCGCGAGGGTTGTTACGTTGTGGGCGTAGGAAGGGAGCGCACAGTGAATAGAAATCCTTGGCTTGACACAGAAGACGCCGCGCCGGAACCGGTTGTGGCGGATGCTGGTGCGCCTGGCGGCGTCGTGCGTGAATGGGTACCAGGCGTGGATGGTTTGCAGCCGTCACGTCGGTTCCCGACGGCTCCTGCTGGGGAATCAGGCTTGTGGGTGGTGGGTGCTCATGGTGGAGCGGGTGCGTCGACGTGGGCGCAGATTTTGGGGGCGTGGGATGCGCGGGGTGTGTGGCCAGTGGCGAGGGATGGTGCGTCCATTGACGTCGTTGTTGCGGCCCGAACCACGATCTCTGGGATGCGGTATGCGCAGCTGTTGGGCATTGAGTGGGCGGCTGGCGCGTTGCCTGGGCGCCTGGTGGGCTTGATCGCGGGTGTGGATGCGCCTGGGCATTTGCCAAAAGACCTGCGCGCGGCATTAGAGGTGACGCGCGGGGCATTCCCGAACAGTGTTGTTGTGCCGTTTCAGGCCCAATGGCGGTTTGCGGGGATGGAAGGTGTGGGCGCGAAAACGCCTGCTTCTGTGTTGAAGATCAGGGACGCTGTTGCGTCCTGGACGAAAGGAAGATTCACAAAATGAAGAGCTTGGATTCGATCATGTATGCGGTGGTCTCGTGGGTCCCTGGATCCACGACGAATGATTACACTCCAACCCCTGAGGCCCCTCCGGGTGTGGCTGACTACCTTCACACGTTTCTTAACTGGGTCGTGTGGCTGGGGGGCACGGCGGGGATCGTGGGGTTTGTCGCTCTCGGCATACGTCTGGCGTTGTCGGACAATCGCGAGTCCGACATGATGCACGCGAAGACATTCATGCGCATCTGCGGGGGCCTGATCCTTATTGCGGGGGCTGCTCAGATTTCTAAGCAGTTCGTGTCATGAAGACAACCGATGAACGAGATGAAGAGCGGGGGGAGACCGCGGCGGCGGAGTGGACCCGGCCCTCGTTCTTATTCGGCGCGGGGTTTCTCGCTGCCGTTGTAGTTGCACTGGTGTTCATTCTGGTCTTGCAGTATTGGCCCACTACTGCACATGATGGCGCGAACCCGCCGTCACCCCAGTCTGCTCCTGCTTCCGCGCCCTCCTCGTCCGAGGACGGGGTGCAGGTGGGTGTGGCGTGTGATAGTGGCGTGATTGACACGTCGACTAGCGTGGATGTGGCCCCGCAGGTTGATGATGTGCGGGTTGCGGGCGTGCGGGTTGCGAGCATTGAGGGGGTCGGTCCGGCGACGACTACGAACGGCCTACCTACGTGTTATGAGCGCACCACGATGGGTGCTCTCCTTGCGGGAGTGAACTTCATCCTTGTGCAGGGCGCTTACGCCGATAAGGCGAGTGTGATGGAAACTTTGATGGCTCCTAGCGAGTATCGCGACCAGGAGATTAGGCGTGCCCGTTCTGGCGCAGCGGCATATGCGTCGTCTGGGCAGATCGTGGTTCAGGGCTTCAAAACGATTCCGGTCAGCGACACTCATGTGCGTGTCCTGTACGCATATTCTGCGCCGTCGGTGTCTGGTCGTATTCTCCAGCTCACGCTGGATATGAGGTGGGTAGATGGTGACTGGAAGGTCGATTCTCCGACTGCTCCCTCGGTTGTGGAGATCACGACGCCCGGGTCAGCGGGCCTGATTGACTGGTTGGTGCCCCGTGGATGACTGCGGTATGGGTTTGCTGTGCTACACGCCGCTAGCGTGGGTGGCACAGGGCGCTGCTGGTGCGGCTTTGCAGCAGTTAGCGGAGATGATTTTGTCCACGATTGGGGCTGGGCTGATCGAGCTGGGGACGTTTTGGACTCGTGTGAGTCCCGGGTTTGGCCTCGAGGAAGACGGGCCGATCATGTATGTGCAGGCCCGACTGGTGTGGGTGGTGGGCACCGTGCTAACGATGACGCTGATGGCGTGCGGTATCCAGATCATTGTGTCGCGGTCTAATGATCCACTCGCTCGCACGGGGCGTGCTCTGGTGAACACCATTGTCGTGTCAGGCGCGGGCGTGACGTGCATTACGTCTCTTGTGGCGGTCTCGGATGGGTTTTCCACGTGGCTGATGAATGAGGTGACGAACGACTCTGCTAGTGGGTTTGGCGCGTCGATCATCGCTTATTCTCAGATGCCAAGCGGTGACGGAACGCTCGGGGTCGTCATTTTGTTGGGAGTCGTCGTGATCCTGGCGAACTGCGTGCAAATCGGCATGATGCTCCTGCGCAGCGCGTTGCTAATTCTTGTCATTGTCATGTTTCCCCTTGTTGCGGCGTCCTCGGGTACGCAGATGGGGCAAGCGTGGATAAAAAAGATCACGGGCTTTACGCTCTCGTTGCTTTTCTTGAAGCCGGTCGCAACCATCATCTATGCCCTCGGTATCAAGCTTATGGCATCGGTGTGGGCTGTTGACGCTGGCGAGGGAGCCTTTCAGGCTGCCTCGGATGGGATCACATCGTTCATTATGGGGTCGATGTTCCTCATTGCTTCGGCCTTCGCGATCATTCCACTGGTGAGCTTCATTATGCCCACTGTCGGAGCGATCAGCGTCGGTGGAGGTGGTGGGGGCGGAGCAAGCGTAGCTGCAGGAGCCTCGGCAATCGCTTCGGGTGCGATCACCGTGAAAGGTCATGTGTCAGCGGATAAGGGTGCTGGCGCTTCCTCAGCACCCCGTGGTGGAGAGACATCGTCTATGGCATCGGGATCCCCCAGCGCCCCCAGCCCAGCGGCAGCCTCTGGAGGGACAGCAGCCTCTGGAGGGACAGCGGGTGCCAGTGGAGCATCGGGTGCTGCATCTGGGGCTACGGCGGCTGGCGGAGCCGCTTCTGGTGGTGTCCTCATAGCTGCGCAGATGGCTCTGAAAGCAGCCGGTGAGGTCAGTCAGGCGATCGAGGGTGCAGTCGAAGACGCAGACGGTCCCAGCGGAGCAGGAGGAGCGTGAGGTGGCGCGTCCAACATATGGAAATTTCCGCAAACCACGGAACGTGGGTCTGTGGAACATGTCGATGGAGCTGACTCTCACGGTCTTCGGGATCGCGGCCATCACCGTTGTCCTCGTGCTGAACCAGCAATGGCTGGTGGCTGTTGTCGTCGACGCGATTGCAGCCGTAGTGGTGGGAACCTTGTCGCATAAGGACGTTCACGGTGTATCGGTTGCAGCAAAATGGATGGAGCGAGTGATGTTTAAACGAGCCAAACGAGCGGGACGAAACCTCTATCGGTCGGGACCAATCGGCGCGGTGCCTTCGCGAGCGACGCCGCTGCCGGGCATGCTCGCCGGATCCCGGGTGAGCGAGCATGTGGACTCATTTGACCGCCGTTTCGCGCTGGTTCATCACGCGGACCGGTCGGTGACTGTCGTGATGAGTGTGACACCTCCGGGGATTGACTTGGTGGACACGGAGCAGCTGGATAACGAGGTCGCCCAGTGGGGTGAGTGGTTGGCGATGCTTGGTAACGAGGTGGGTGTTGTCCAGGCCAGTGTGGTTGTCGAAACGTCACCGGATTCGGGGCAATCTCTTGCCCGTCACATTGCTACCAGCGCGAACCCGGACGCACCGCAGGTTGCGCGCAACGTCATGGAGGAAATTGGAGCCGAGTATCGCACGGGTGCAGCGCAGATGCGCGCGTGGGTCACGGTGAGCTTCCTCCCGTCGTCAATGGCGTCTAAGAAACGTTCCTTGGAGGAAACAGCGCGCGACATTGGGGGGCGGTTGACGGGAATCACCCAGCAGCTCAAAGCTGCGGGCGCGGGCGCGGTGCACCTCATGGGAGCGCATGAACTCGCTCGCTTCATTCGCACCGCCTACGATCCAGCCGCAGCTGACCTTTTCGACAGAGCTTCCTTGATGGGCGAAGAGGTACAGATCGGGTGGGAGGATGCTGGCCCGATTGGTGCGCAAGCCGAGTGGGATTTCTACCGCCACGACTCGGGCGTGTCGCGCACGTGGGTGGTGTCCCAACCTCCGCAGGGCGTTGTCCACGAGAATGTTCTCGAACCTCTTCTGCGCATCAATTCAGACATCGAGCGCAAACGGGTTGCGCTGCTGTATCGGCCGATCGAGGCTGCTCGCACGGGGGATATAGCAGAGCAGGATCAGGTGCGTGCGAACAATCAGGTCAATGTCTCTAAATCCACGAACGCCCGTGCTCTGCGTGAAGCGAAAATCGCCGCTCGCAACGCCAGTGAAGAAGCCGCAGGCGCAGGAATTGAGGATTTCGTGCTCATCGTGACTGCGACGACGATGGGGGAGAGCCTTGACGACGCTTCTAGCGTGGTGCGGGCCCTGGCGGCCTCCTCGAAACTCCCGAAAATACGTGTCGCTTACGGCGCGCAAGACAGCGCGTTCGCTCTTGCCCTCCCGCTGGGGCTGCGTCCTAGCGCCTCCGCGGTGAAAGGACTGTAGTCATGGGGTGGAAATCTATACGAAACGCCCTGTGGGACATGGCAGTCATCATGATGGGTGGCACTCCCAGCGCCCATAGTGACGTTGCTGTGGGTAAGGCTGTGCGCGGCGGTGGGGCGGTGGTGCGCTACCCGCACCTGGAGTGGTACCGGGGGACATCGCGGCAAACGTGTGGGCTGTACCCGTTTGTTGCGGGTGGGAGCGCTCCTATGGTCGGTGTGCCCGTGGGGCGGGCTACTGATGGGACTGGCACGGTTTGCGCTGACCCTATCACGTGGTTCGAAAGAGGCCTCATTTCTGCCCCCTCGTGCATGGTCTTGGGTCTGAACGGCTTGGGTAAATCCTCCCTGGTTCGGCGCATGGTCATCGGCCTGGAGGCCCAGGGAGCCCACACGATGGTGCTGGGTGACATTAAGCCTGACTACGTGGAGGTCGTGGGGGCCCTTGATGGGCAGATCATCTCTTTTGGTCACGGGAAATCTGGCATCAATCCCCTGGACGCAGGCAACGCCACAGAAGCGGCGGCGCGGCTGCGGGATGGAGGCCGGGAGGACTTGGCGCGCGAAGTCGAGCAGGCGGCGCATGAACGTAAAAAGAATATGGTGTGTTCGCTCATCCACATCATCAGGCGCTTCCCGCCTACTGATCGTGAAGAGACAATCATTGATGAGGCGGTGCGAGTACTAGAAAAGTCAGGTATGCACGCCAGCTTGGCTGACCTTCTCGAGGTGGTACGTGAGGCCCCTGAACCTGTTCGCCTGGCGGCATTGGATCGTGGGTCGTTAGAACGGTACCGGCAGATCAGTGAAGATCTTGAGGCATCTCTCACCGCACTGCTGCGGGGCCGGTTTGGCGCGATTTTCGCCGCCACACACACTGTGCCGATGCTCACGGACCGCTCTGTTGTTTTCGATGTCTCTGCTCTTCTCCAAGCTGATGAAGACCTGCAGGCCGCTGTGCTGCTCGCGTCATGGTCCTATGGGTTTGCCACGGTTGAGGTCGCTCAGGTTCTCGCAGATGCTGGTCTGGCACCTCGACAGCGGTACATGCTGGTCATGGATGAGCTGTGGAGGATTTTGCGGACGTCTCCGGGCATGGTGGAGCGTGTGGACTCTCTGACCCGGCTTAACCGCACCGTGGGGGTGGGGCAAATGATGATTACTCATACGGTCTCAGACTTCACCGCGTTGGCTCATGAAGCCGACCAAAGGAAAGCTCAAGGATTTATTGAGCGATCCAAAATGCTTTTCATTGGTGGTGTTCCGAAGAAGGAAATCGAAGAGCTTCGGAGGGTGTTCACGTTCTCGGATGCTGAACAGCAGCTTGTGTCCTCATGGAACGCGCCGGGTACCTACGATCCGACGACGGGTGCGCGTACTGCTCCTGTTGGGCGGGGCAAATTCCTTCTGAAAACATCCGATGCTCCGGGATTCCCGTTCCACATGCGGTTCGTGAAGTCTGAGTACGCGTTGTCTGATACGAACAGGCGCTGGGAGATGAAATGAAGAACTGGGATGCGTCAACGAAGATGTGGGCCGTGATCGTTGGATCGGTCGCGATCGCTACCGTGCTTGCCTATATGGGCATCGGCCTGGCATACCTTGTCAACGGAACAGGCGTATATGGGGCAAACCCCGTGAGCGTGGCTGTGCGGGTGTGGGCTGGGGAGGGGGATGGCTTACCCCGGTTCTGGGCGCTTGTCTGTCTGGCCGTTGTCGTGGTGGGGATCGTCTCGGTCCTGGTATGGCGGGCCTGGCGGAAGTGGAAGCGCGGTGTGCGTGGCGGGAAAAAACGTGGTGATAGAGTTGCCAAGAAAGCCGCTTCACGCAAGGAGATCGCTGTCCTTGGTATCAAAGATGTACAAGCGAGCGCTGACCGTCTGGGGGTGGTGGGTGGTCCTGGTCTGCCGGTTGGGCGCATGGTTGCCGGGGATTTCCCCTTGTATTCGAACTGGGAGTTCGTCTCTGTGATGATCGCCGGGCCGCGCACCGGCAAAACCACGGCGTGGTTGGTGCCCAGGATTTATGCGGCCCCTGGGGCTGTTGTTGCCACCTCGAACAAACGTGATTTGGTAGACATTACGCGGCAGGATCGTGAGCAGGTGGGCAGAGCCTGGGTATTTGATCCGCAAGGGATCGCGGACGAGGCGCAAACGTGGTGGTGGAACATCCTCGAAACTGTCACTTCTCCCGTAGAGGCTGTGAGCCTCGCTGAGGTGTTTATCGATTCCCAGCGGGATCCCAACGCGCAAAAGAACGCGTTTTTTGATGGTGCGTCGAAGGATCTTCTCGCGGTCTTGCTCCTTGCTGCAGCAGCGGGGAACCATGACATCAGGATCGTTCACGAGTGGCTTGCTCGTTCCTTCGATGATGAGCCGGTGAGGATTCTGGAGCGGGCAGGTTATTCCCTCAGTGCGGTCACCTTGCGCGCAACCATGGATCTGCCGGCTGAAACGCGCGGGGGCGTGTATGGGGGAGCATCACAGACGATGAGTTTCATCCTTAATGATGCTGCCACCCGTTGGGTGCTTCCCACTAAGGGTGCCGAACAGTTTCACCCCGCTGCTTTTGTGCGCCGCACAGACACCTTGTATTGCTTGAGCCAGGAAGGTCGAGGCAGTGCCGCTCCAATTGTCACGGCGCTGACTGTTGCTGTCATTGAGGCGGCGCTCACGTACGCAAAAACGTGGTGCTCTGGCCGCTTGGATCAACCCATGTTTGTTGCCCTTGACGAGGCAGCGAACGTGTGTCGGTGGAGAGAATTACCCGACCTGTATTCACACTTTGGGTCGCGCGGAATTGTCGTAGACACTCTCCTACAGTCCTGGAGCCAAGGCGTAAGCGTCTGGGGCGAGGCAGGAATGAACAAGCTTTGGTCGAGTGCAAACGTGAAAGCCTACGGGGGCGGGGTCAGCGAAGAACGTTTTCTCCAGTCCCTGTCCTCCCTGATCGGTGTGGAGTACGTCGACGCGATCCAAACGACGACAAGTTCGACAGGGGCTTCCCGGTCCGTTTCTCATAAGAGTAGCCAACGGCCTATTGCTGCGGTTTCCGACCTCATGTCCTTACCCGCGAATCGTGCCTGGGTCTTCGCGTCGGGTGCGCCAGCGGTATACGTGCGTACCGTCCCCTACTGGCAAACCACACGCTAAGGAGTCCTCATGTCCGACATCAACCAGATTTCGAGGTCTATGAGCACTGAGGTCATTAATATGATCCGTGTCGCTGTCGCCTTGACTCGTCTGATTATGCACCGCCTCGAACAGGAAGCACGGGCGCGTGCTGCTAGCGAGCGTGCCTTTGCTGACCGTATTCGCGCAATGCGCGACCAACAAATCGTCCTGGCACGGCCGGCGTTTCGTGAGGCGCTGCGCAAGGAGGACTGGTGGACGAAAACACCGCCCGAGACCATCGCGCGCGTGACGGCCTCGGCTGTGGCCTTGGAACGCTATGACCTAGATGCAGCAGCCGTTGCAGGACAGTACAGGGCTATTGAAGCTGCCCGAGCCCAGAAAGCCCGTGAGGAAGCCGAGGTAGCTGCAGCTGAACAGCGACGTGCCCAGAGCGAAGAAGCGGCGCGACGGGCCGAAGAAAGACGGCGGGTGAGCGAGCGTGAATACGAGCGCGCCCAATACGCCCGCGACAGCGCTGATCTGATGCGCCCACTCGCGGTCGATGGGATGACTGTTCTCGCGGCTACGGCTGCCGTCGAATCGGGTCAGTGGCGCACCTTTATCCCCGAAGGAACGGAGGACATCTCTGACGTCCGTGAGGTCTTTGAGGACCTGAAGGCAGCCCGCAACGACCTGACGAAGGGGCAGGTCGATGAGGCGGAAATGGGGAACTCTGAAACCCACGCCAAGTCCCTCGATGTGGCAGTGGACCGGGTGGCATGGGATAAAAGAATGGAAGAAGCAGGGGTGAACGAGGAAACTCGCAGCGCTCTTGTCGTGGCTTCCATGGGCTTCACCAACCCTGGAGTGGTGTCACAGGCCAGTGCGACGTCGACGGCTGTGCCGCCCGTGACGACTCAGGTCAACGAAGTGGTCCTCACGAGGTGATTACGCGGTGGTGGCCCGAACTCGGTGGGTGGGTTCGGGCCACCACCACGTCTACGACTGCATAACTAGGGGGCGGTGCTCGCTCCAGCTGGGAGTGGATCGACGGGGAGAATCCGGCCCGCGTGGGGTGCGGACTCGGGGCGATGCTCGCCGCCTCTGTGTCCGCCGTCGTTTGGCTGGCAGCCCTTGAATGGACCGTTTTCGGCCATGAGGCGGTCCATGATGGGGAACAGGTAATGGGTGGTCCACTGAGCCATGGCCACCGGTTCCTCGCTCATCCTCATTGCCTCCCAGGCGTGCCATAAGGCGGTTAGGTAGAACACGGCTTCGGCGTGTGCCCACCATTGAGCACACCATGTGAGGCCGTGCCCGAGGGATCGGTCGTAGATCTTGGTGAGGAACTCTTCGACGAAGGCGTCGAGGGTGGGATAGACCGTATTGGTTTGCTTACCCTGGCTTTTCTGGCGCTGGTCGGTCATAGTGCCCACCCCTGACTCGGAGAGGGCGTAGTGGATTGGGTGGGGTCCTGGGAGGTGATCAGCTCGACGCGCGCGGGTGAGAGTTGTCGTGGAGGTCCGCCGAAGATGTCCTGTGGAATCGTCTGCACACCGGGCACCATGATTGCGTCCTCCTGTGTCCTCGGATCACTCATCGTGTTCTGATCGTGTTCGATCTCAATGTCAATGTCTTCTTGTTCGACGTCAGACATAATGCCGTGCCAGCATGCTCGTTCTAGCGCCTCGGCATGGGAATATAGGGCTGTTTCTTTCTTGATGGCGTCCCAGGCATCCTCGAGATGGTCCCCGAGGTGCATCACGTAGGCGTGAAGGTGTTTGGCGTTCACACCCAGGTCTGATGCAATTCCTCGAAACGCAGGACTTAGGTTGTGTTGCGCAGGAGGTGTGTTGTGGATACGGACCCTGTCATCACCCATCTGTACCCATAGGGATGCGTCTTTGTCCATGCAGACCTTCAATGCGTCGTTCTTGGCTCGCTCGTACACCACGGCTACACTGTTTGCATCTGCTTCCACGTGGATGGGGCTCTTTTTGACAAATGAGCGCATTCGGATCCCCGTGACCGCCATGCGTTCCACGGGAGCTGTAAGTGTACTCTCAGCGATCTGCTTGCGAGCTTGCCTCGTGTTTGTTTGCGCGGCGATGCTGGCGTACCTCAGGTACTCGGCAGCAGCAACGGGGTCATTGATGGTTCTCGGGGGAACTCCCTCGGTGTCGAAACAATCAACCGAGTGCACAGCGCCGTCGCGGACATAGACATTGAGAAACACGCCGTCGAATGCGACGTACATGTCAAACATAACCGTGCCCGTCTGTGGGTTCACGATGGGGTCGTTAGTACCTACTATCGGCTCCGATTCCTTGAGATGCAATGTGTCCAGGAGTGCGCGTCCTGCGCGGATCTGTGCATCAACATCCATGGTGTCCTCCACGTGCTCGGTCACCCCACAGTGGGGTGGACTCGCATAGACCGTGCAGGGGGCGGCGCACACTCGACTAGAGGGTCCGGCCTGTGTCCCTGTGCGGTGGTGGTTGGGGGATTGGTGCATCACCTCGCGGCGTGTCTTGAGAAGGAGGGCGGATGGGGTTGAATGCGTGGCTGACGAGGCGCTGGATGGCCTGCGCCTGGCGCGCCGCCTCATCTACCGAGGCATCGGGCCCGTTGGCCGGGCCATTATCTTGGACGCGAGCGTCGCACTGCTGCCTGCGTGGGGTGCTGAAGGAACCAAAAGCGATGCTGGCAATCCCAAACGCACGCTGCATCTCATCGGTCGGAGCTGAGATGCGCGTGTGGACATGGGACGTATACGCGAAGAACTCTTCTGCGTCGCGGCGAATTGCTCGTGCCGTGTACAACTGCTCGGAGGCCTCGTGCAGGCGCGCGATGTCTTCGATGAGGGCAGCGAGTTCGGCGTGTAATGCGATGAGTGCACCTTGCGGCGTCGCTCCCAAACCGGCCATGAGCGTCGCCTCGCATACTGCTCGCGCACTCGAATGCGTGACTCGTTTCGCGGTTGGCCGGGTTTTGAGCTGCGCGCACCTGCCCACCTGGATGGCCGCGTGCTCGAGCATGTCTCGTCCGCCTGAGGTGCGCGCTGTGATCGCTTGGGCGTGTAGGAGTCCGGCGATGTCGGCTGCGGCGGTTGCGAGTCCCACGTGGTCGGTGGGGGAGAGGCGATCGAGGTGTGTGCGGAAGTGGGCGAGGGCGCGGATGCGGTCCTCCCAGAGTGGCCCATCGTAGGGTGCCTTCTTCGGGTAATGCCCCTTCCATGCTTCGACGGCCTCGAGCGCGCTCGTTGGAGTGTCCTGCCAGCGCGTGCGCAGCTGTGTCAGCGTCAGGTCGCGGGCGATCCTGCCGCCGCCCCACCACCGGGTGTGCTGTCCGTTTTCGGTGCGTAGCGCGGCGCTGTACCCGATTACGATGTCGGTGCGCCCGTGCGCGAACCGGGGGTGCAAACGCACCCCGAGGCGACGAGCTTGGCGCACGAAGTCAGCTTCATTCGCTGCCGCGGTTGCAGCTGCGCGCAAACGTTCCTCGAGGACCGCGCGGTCCGTGCGCGACGCGCCCGCGCGCTTCGCGGCGTTTTGTGCGGCCGCGCTGTCGCACCTCGAGCCGCGTGCGTGCTCGCGTGACTCCACCACCAGGAGTCCGTATCGGTGCTCGAGCACGTTGCATGCCTTCTGAGCTCGCCGCTGGTCGTACCACGGGCTCCACTTCGTGCCATCCTCGCGCACGATGGTGGCCGCGATGTGGATGTGGTCGCCGCCGTTTTTCGCGCTCCCATGATGGATCGCGACCCACCGGCACGGCGCCTTCCCGTCTGACCCCGTGAAGCCCATCTCGTCCATGAAGTCCGCGGCGATGCGCCCCCAGACCTCGTCCCCAAGCGCGGCTTCCTCTGGCGACAGTGACAGGGAGCAGTGCCAGACATGGGTGGCCTCGATCTCGCCAGTCCACTCCACCTGCCCGGTGGCCGGGTTGAAGCGGCGCGTCTTGCCTGTGGGGAAGGTGCCCATCTCGTGCATATACGCGTCCAAGCGCGTCGCGATCTCGCTGGCCTGCGAGACGCTGATCGTCTCCCAGTCACCCCACTTGCGCACGATGTCGCGCGAGCCCGCGATCACGTGCGGATTCTCGTGTTCATTGGCGCGCCCTGGCCCCACTAGGTAGCGCATGAGCCCGCCGGTGTCGCCGCCGGTGACGATGTTAGGGATCATCGCCGCACCCCATCGAGGCGGCCGTTAATATCCTCGATCGTATCGGCCACGCTCGACACGACAGACGCAAAATCCTCGGGCACCTCGTGCACCGTGTTCGCATGGTGCGCAATCTGATTGAGGTTCGTCATCGCGCCCTCAAGCTGACGCCGATAGACACGAAGCAACTCAATCAGCTCCTCCACATGAGGCACCCCAGCGACCTCTTCCGAGGTAGTGACCGGGTGAAGCGCTGCCTCCACCACAAACCTCGACATCGACACGCCACGAAGACGAGCGCCCTCCTCAATGAGCGCACGCTCCGACGCCGTCAACGAAACAAGCAACCGAGACCGCTGAACCCCACGAACCGACCGCCGCGCCCTGCGAGCCGTCCGAGAATGCGACACTACTGCACTACTCATCCAACCCGCCCCTCCTCACACGTTCTTCACGCCAGCGCAGCGATCCACCGGACCACACCTCCAGTGTGCCACGCGACGCCATATGCGTCGCGCCAAAAGCTTAATACCGACATCGGTATTATACAGCTTGCTACGCGAATCCCACTTCGTGGGACACAGCGAAGACCGCGCATGACAGCGCAAGGACACAACCGTGACGTTCGCCCCCGAAAACTCAACCCAGTTTTTTCGTTCCGGGCGGACCGCGAATGCGGTTCGTCCGGGCCCTCGACGCTCACGCTCCACGCTCTTTCGGGCCGATCTTTGCGTGCTTTGCCGACGCTTTTGTTGCCCTCGCATCGCGCGAGTGAACAAACAAGACGCTGGGAGACAACACGGGCCTGATGCGCTCATGTCGTTTTGGTTTGGTTGGGGTGGGGCCGTGCCCCCAAGGGAGGGGGCACGACTACCACGTCGCCCCGCTCATTCGCCCGGCCCGCAGGAGCTTCCTCGCGTCCTTATCCTCCTTGTGCGCGCACACCGACACGTCCCTAGTACCAGGCGCCACACCCGGTGGCGCCACGAATCGAAGGGACACACATGGATCCTCTACACAAGTTGCTCAAGAAAGACGAAGACCGGGAGACAGTGGTTCGTGCACTCGGCGCCGCTCATAACACCCTCGACGAAGCAATCGCGACCTATCGCACCGCATTCAAGGCAGCCACCTCAATCGGCTGGTCGAAAGCAGACCTGACTCGCGCAGGATTCCCCGACCCAACTCGTCTCCCCAAAGCGTCCACCCGAACCCCCGACGCCGAAGCCTGACGACTCACTCAACCCCTGAAAGGACACATCAATGAACAGCGTCATTCTCTTCCACATCGCATGCGGCATTGTCATTGCCCTCACCGGATACTCGATCACCACACTGCCAGCGATGCACTCTGATGACAGTTTGGAATCTGCGGCGCAACGGCGTCTTCCCACCATGATCTACCAGGTCGTCGGGATCGGTATCTTCCTCGCAGTAGCTGCAGCGATCTACGCCGGCGCAACCTACCTCGCCGCCCACAACCCCGACGACAGCGCATACAGGTCACTCACAAGCACCACCGGCGCCCTACTCATCATCCTCGGCTGCATACGCCTCATGACCACACGAGGCACACGCCGAATAATCGGAACAAACACACTCACCCTCATCGTTCTCGGTCTCGCGCTCCTCATCAGCGGCCCAACCCTCCCATAACAACACGGTGGGGTGGCAGCCCACCGGGCTGCCACCCCACCGCCCATCGCACGCTCCGACACCGAAGCCTGACACTCTTTCGGGCGCTTGATGGCGTGGTGTTAACTGGTTTTGCGAGCGGGGTGCCAGGTCATTCCTTGCCAGTATGGGGTGTCCAGCCGTACTTCCTCGACGACGCCGCCGGCGTCGGGTGCGTGCAGCATGATGGGATGCCCTTCGTTATCAGTGCCCGCGTAGAAGCCGATGTGGTGAATGTAATCGGTTCCTTGGTAGCTGAAACCGATCATGTCTCCGGGTGCGAGGTCGGAGCGTGCGATGGAGGTGACTTGCGAGCTGTTGATGAGTTCGTGGGCGCTGCGGGCGTTCACGAATGGTTGGCCGAGTTCTTGGAAGGTGAGGACGATGAGGCCTGAGCAGTCCACGCCTGCCGACGTCGCGCCACCCCAAACGTAGGGAGTGCCCAAGTGGGAACGTGCCTGAGAGAGTGTGCTGCCGTCGCCATTGCCGACAGCTGGTGCGGGTCCGACTGTCTGGAATTGCTCGATCGCAGCGCGAATGGATACGACGTAGCCGTGTGTTTCCTCGTAGGGCGGAATTCCGCCATACTCTTTGACGGCACCGGGTCCCGCGTTGTAGGCGGCCAGGGTCAGGTCAAGCAGATCCCCGCTCACGATGCCATCGGCCTTCCAAGCCTTGATCTGCTCAGCAAGGTCACACATGTAGTGTCCCTGGCTAATGATGGAGTCCGCGCCATTGGTGATGTCAGCTCGCCCGTCCCCGTCGCCGTCTTTGCCGTGAATTGCCCATGTTGCAGGCATGAACTGGCTGATGCCCGTCGCTCCTGCCGGGCTGGTGATCGTGGGATCCCAGGTGTGTGCGGATTCGTGATCCGCTTGAGCCGCGATCACCGAGGGAGTTAGGACGTCGCACAGCTGCCCTGCTTGCCACACATACTGCTGGTACTGGTCGGGCACACCTGTCACCGTTCCCGACGACGTTGACGCATTTGATGAGTCATCGCCAGCAATGACGACAATAAACATGACAAGCGCCACTGGGGGCACCAAAACAGCAGCCCCCAACGCACCTAGAGCTTTCTTCACCATTTGCCCCCAACAATCCTAGTCGCGCGGTCTATCACGCCCTAGTCGTAGGCGCGTTAGCGCACAGCACCAGTGCCAGGCCGGACACGCGTATCAAAGCGTCGGGCCGCTCCCGCGTCCCTTGGCGGTCGGCAATGACCGACCCATCGTTGGGGGTTGTGAAGAGCTTGGGCGCACGGTCGGGAACGCTGTGTGTACGATCATGAAGGCTTTGCGCGCCTCCACTACCTGCGCGTCTAAACCACCGCCTGGGGCGGCGCGCTGCGGTGTGACCGGTTTACCCTCGGTGCGTGTAGGCTGTCGGACAACCGTGTGTGACAGGGCGCGGGTGGTACGTTGTCGATTGGTTTCCTGACGTCGACGCTCTAACGCGTCACGCCGATTCGCTTGCATCGTCCACCAGCCGCGAGACGGGGAATCTGCGTGCGCGACGAGCAGGTCGGGGGATTCTGCGATCTCTAACGCAAATTCCCATTGGCCCAGCAAGGCACGCGAGAACGCCGATGCCGCCACGTCGGCTGTCCACATGAGTGGGTCTGATGCCTGCGATGTGTGCACAAGGCGTGCCTGACGGTGCAATGCAGCGCAGTGACGGCCTTGTCGAAGTCGTGCAAACAGAGTCAGATCTGCCTTCATAACGCGCTCATCCTCGACGCGTTTGCCGCGCCTATCGATCTTGTTGACCGCGTCGGTAACCACGAGCGTTGTGCGCTTGGTGTCCTCAAATTGCTTAAGCGAGGCCTCCATCGCCCGGTGTCGTGCCTGAACTTTCGCTCCACTCGCGTCCTTGCCTTGCTTAATGAGGTCTTCGCGAGCCTGATCAATGCTGGCAATCCCGACACGTACCGTGCAGTATTCGCCGACCAGCGCGGCCATGTCGACAAAGGCTACGCGTCCTTCCGGGGTCTTCAATGCCTGTGTCGTGTGCCAGTAATTCCCTGATTCGTTGAAGATAGTGCGCGACACCTCCCGCATTGCCTCCCGTAGTTCGCCAGCGCGCGCCCTGACCTCGGCTGCGTCGTTGCCGTTGACCTGCACAGCGGTCATCACGTAGTACTGCGCTTCATAGGGCGTGGCGTCAGAAGACACCTTGAACGTCACGGTACGGATCGACTCATCCATGAAAATTGCGCGCGGCTCGGCACTCAATGCGTCCTGGAACGCGTCCCGGCTCATGGCTTGCCTGAACTCCCTCATGAAGGGAACATTAACAGCTAGACACCCACGCTCTGACCATGTACAATCAATATCGCAGACAGGGTTGGACCGCATCGCGTTTCCTCGAGAACGCGACGAGCGCCTCCTGATCGGCGGGAGCCCAAGAATGAATAGCCTTCGTGGCGGCTCACCAATGATCGGTCTACAGCACGCACCCCGCTTCGGCGGGGTTTCGTGTATCGCCGTGCCTTCGTTGACATCCCTCGCGACATGTGGGGTGGAGAGGTCTGGGTTCTTGATTGCTTGTCCTGAGAGGGTTCTGAGTAGTCCTGGCCGTGGCCGGGGCTGGACTTGCCGCTTGGGAGAACCCGTCGCCGGGGGAGCGTGAGCGAACCAACTAGTGGCAGGAGTCCATCTCGGGTCACGTGAGATCGCGCTGTCACAAACTCCCGTTACGTGGACCGCCCCTGCGTGACCTGCGCGAAGGTGGAGATACTGGGGTCATGAACGCACGAACGAACATCACCCGTCGCATGTGCGGGTCTATTCGTGCCCGAATGTGCAGCTGACGCAGACGACCGCCACTCACTAGGCCAGGATCCGCCGCCAGCATCAGACACCGCGCATGAGCGCCCAGGCGGGGAGAAAGCCGCAACACCGAGAGTCCCACTGTGCCATTCTCTGACGCCGACTACGCCCATCCTTGTACCCACGACCACGAGCCCACGCTCCTATCCTTCGAGGTCATGCCCCCGCGCAAGCCCTCCCTGGAAGCCCCCTTCTGGGATACGGTCGATCGCCTCCTCCAGGTTCGCCCGGACTTCATGTCCGTGACCTATGGGGCGGGCGGCAAGGACCGTCACAATGCCCGCTCAACGGTCCAGCGCCTCGTGCGTGACACCCCGATTCAGCCGATCGCCCACCTGACCTGCGTGGGCAACTCGACGGCCGAGGTCGTCTCGACCGTGCACGACTACCTGGAGTCGGGCGTGCGCACCTTCCTGGCACTGCGCGGAGACCCGCCGGTGGGACAGGAAGACTGGGAGCCCGGACCCGGCGGCGTCGGAAGCGCCACCGAACTGATCCACCTGATCCGCACCGTCGAAAAGCGCCGCTGCGATGCTCACCCGGGCGAGGCCCTGCGCTCGGCCTTCAAACCCCTGACGATTGCGGTCGCCGCGTTCCCCGCCGGCAACCCCGCCGCGGGCACGACGCCTCAGCAGGAAGTCGAACGCCTCCTCGTCAAGCAGGCCGCTGGCGCGTCCTTCGCGATCACGCAGCTCTTCTGGGACGCCGAGGTCTACGCCTCCTTCGTCGAACGTGCCCGCCGCGCCGGCGTCACCATCCCGATCGTGCCCGGCCTGCTGCCGGCCACCGACCCGGCACAGCGGTAGGTGAAGTTAGCCCATCGTGCCGAGCACGTCAGCCCCGGCTACTACTCGGTGATGCTGGCTTCCGGCGTGCGCGTGGAGCTGACAGCGACCCGGCGCGTGGCTTTCCACCGCTATTCCTTCCCTGCCGATGCGGCGAAAGGGTATGTCGTACTGAACCTCGCACAAGGTATCGGATGGGACAGGATGACCTCGTGCAGCTTCAAGCAGGAGTCGGACAGAACCATCAGCGGCTCCCGTATGTCTACAGGATGGGCCAAGGACCAGCGTGTCTATTTCGTGGCAGAGTTCTCGCAGCCTGTCAGGTTGCAGGAAAACGAGCGTGACACCATCGGTGTCTATGCCCTTGACGACACCTCCCAGCCCCTCCTTGTAAAGGTGGGCATCTCTGCTGTGAGTGTAGAAAACGCCCGGCAGAACCTGCAGCAGGAGCTTCCCGGATGGGATTTCCGCAATGCTGTCGTCCAGGCGAAAGCCGAATGGAACCGTGAACTGGGCAAGATCGCCGTCAAGACGGAAGATGAACACGCAAAGCGCATATTCTATACGGCACTCTACCATACGA
>ERZ773214.538-NODE-538-length-24200-cov-28.946987_pt1 | contig 24200 bp, 23 predicted proteins | sample MGYA00511238_ERZ773214 | MGnify/ENA primary metagenome ERZ773214 (study PRJEB29015, sample SAMEA2738157) | human oral metagenome | biome: human oral; feature: human-associated habitat; material: saliva | place: China | collected 2259 ... | reverse complement strand
TGCATTTGTGTTTCCAACAACACCAACAATTCCACACATAGTATATACGACACAGGCAAGCTGTGCTTTCTCCTTATCGAAATTGGTATAGTCTGATTTTCTGTTTTTAGAATCAGTGAAAACAGTATATACTTGTTTCTTTCACTTGTCAAGAATAAAAATTGGTATAGCTCAATTGTTTTTAAACAGCAAACAAAAAACCATTCAAGAAATAGCTCTTGAACGGCTTAGAAATATAGCTAATTAACTGATATCCATACCCTATCTAACACTAGATATCATAGTTTATCTTTTCTCACTCTTCGTAGCCAATTATTTATTAGGGTGGATGGGATAGGCACTTTCAAAAGTATCCACTATCTCTACTAAACGATCATCCAGATAGGCCATAGCTTGATTTCTGATTGGAGCAGGAATTCCATAGTAGGCTTGCGCAAGACCTCCACAGATAGCAGCGATGGTGTCGCTATCTCCTCCGATGGAAATAGCATTCCTGATAGCATCTTCAAAATCTTGTGACTCGAAAAAGGCTTGAAAGGCCTGAGGAACCGAGCCTTGACAAGTCACATCAAAGCTATAGCCCTCACGAATTTGGTCCAGGGTAAAATCCATGGAATAGTAGTTTTTATCGATGTAGTCTTTGATTTCATCCATACTAGCGCCATTACGAGCTAAGAAGATAGCTACTGCAACGGCTTCTGCACCTTTGAGCCCCTCAGGATGGTCGTGGCTCACTTCTGTCACTGCTTGTGACAAGGATTTTGCCTGCTCTATGCTATCTGCCGCAAAACCAACAGGGCTAATTCTCATAGCAGAGCCATTCCCATAACTACCATAGGGTTGAGGATCTTCTGAAAATATCCAGTAGAAAAAATGACCGCCATAGCCACAATTTGGATATTGTCTCCCTATTTCTTGCATGTACTTGACAGCATTTTGTGAGAGTTGGCTCCAGTCTTTCCTACTAGCCAATAAGGCTTTAGCAACCGCCAAAGTCATAACACTATCGTCTGTCGGGCAAGAATCACGAGTGAACAAATCAAACTCTTTACTCTTATGATTATCCGCCTCAAATCGGGAACCAATAATATCTCCAATAACTGCTCCTAGCATAAGCTACCTCCTAGAAGTTTTTCTCCTGTTCACAGGCAATACTTCATGAATTTCCTTCATTATACCATGTTTACTAATGTTTCGGTATTTCCTATACAATCTACGGGCACTTTTGTTTCAGTCCGAGATAGGTATAGGTTCGAGTATGTGGACAATCTTTTTCCATCCTCACTCTAAAATAAAACCGATGTTCCCTGCCATCCTTGGCATTTTCCTTGTTCAGGACAAAGTAGTTTTTTTGATTCATAGCCATGGTTCGCAGAATATCGTCAATCAGAAAAGTCAGGGGCACATTCATGGCAGAGTATTTTTGGAAATCTTCTTCAAAACGAATGTAGTCATCCGAAAAATAATCCATCTGCAATTTGTTTTCATATAACTCTTTTCTAGTCATAAACTTCCTCCTGACAAAGTTGGATTGTGAGAATATCATCTACCCTTATTAATCGATAGCCTTCATCAGTTTTAAGAGTGATTTCTTCGGGAGATAATTCTCTTACTTCACCCAATATGGTGCTTTTATGATGTTTCTCCTTGACCACAAAAGAACCTTTTAGTCGTCCGATGTAGAGCTGAGATAGTAGCAACAACTTCTCGACTGGATTCAAATCGGTTGATAAATCGACACGATTTTTTTCTTCACTGAGTGAGCTGGTATGCTCCGATAGGAAAAAGCCCATCCACTTCTGCATGCCTGGATCTTGATAGTCCCTCGCGGATTGGAAGGGCAAATAAGAGCGATCAATCATTTTAATCCATCTAATCCTCCAGCAGAGTGCCCTCCGATGAGCTTGCTTCTGGCAATACTTCTCGATGCATCCTCTAAAGCAGTCGCCTTCAAGAGAGAAGTAAAGCCGAATTGTTCTCGAATGGAATCAATGGCAGTCTGGAGCCTTTCTTCTTTTTCTACTTTATCAACATCATCAAAAAGGGAAATCATCGCAAAGGATTCATCCACAAATCCTGAATAACTAACGGCAACACTTCTGACGGCTCCAGAAGTATATTTGCTATGGAATAATTTCAGTACATAACTGACTAAAAGATCGGTATTATTGGTTGGCTCCACCTTCATCTGGGTATGGATGGAGCGTTTTTGTTCCTGCTTAGAAAAACCAAGATGAATAGACACAACTGTCGTCTTCTTTCTGGCCCGTCGAAGCCTGATAGCCACCTGCTCAGCCATCTCTCGAAGGATAATTTCGATGTCTCGCTGCTTGACATAATCTCTCGGTAAAATTTGCGAATTGCCTAAGCCGTGAGATTTGGCTTTATAGGGCTTGTGAACATTACTCTCGTCTATTCCATTGGCATGAAACCACAAGCGAAGTCCAGCTTGGCCAAGTTCTTTCTTCAGGACATCAGGATTGCTATTGGCTAATTCCTTAATCGAATAGATTTCCAAGCTATTCAAGCGCTTCTCCATCCGATGCCCAATCCCCCAAAAGTCGGTCATCTTTGGAATGGACCAGACCTTGTCTTCCACATCCTGGTAAGACCAATTGGCTCGCATAGTCGGTGTGTGCTTGGCTTCATTATCCAAGGCCAACTTAGCAAGCAAGGGATTGGCATTCGACATACCGACTGTCGAGTAAATCCCGGTCTGTCGCCAGATATCTCTCTGGATACGAGCCGAAAGCATGTCCAGCTTATCTTTGCGAGAAATCTGCTGATCTGGGACAAAATAATTGAGCGAACTGGTTAGGTCAATAAAGCCTTCATCAATTGAATAAGGATAAATATCATTAGGACTGCCATAGTTCTGAAAAATTCCTTGAATTTCCAGATTGACTGCGATATACTTATCCATCCTAGGAGGGACAATCACGGTCACCCGAGCCCAATCTTCGATAAATTTCACATAGGCTGGGTCTGTCCGTAAGCCTTGTTTTTTGGCATTATAGTAGGAAAATTTACGCGTCTTAATATCAAAGGGCAGGTCATAGGCACGTCCGACATTTGCTTTCCCAAAGACCTTTTTGAACATAGGCGAGGAGGCAAGGATAAGCCCAACAGAATTATCCGCCCGGCTCATGACACAAAGGGAGGTTTTGAGGGGATGGAGTCCTCTGTCTACACACTCAACGCTAGCATAAAAGGACTTCATATCGACAAAGGCAATATCACTTTTGGGCTCTCTGGAATAATCAAAGTAGCCCATAGACTATCCCTCCATTGGCACAAAGTTACCCACGATAATGCCTACAATCCGCGGATCTTCTTCGTAAGAGATGTAAATATCCTTGTATTTAGGATTGATAGAGACCAGACGCAGACCATCTTCTTCTCGGTAGACTCGTTTGATATAGGTCTGGTTATTGCAAACCACTGCATAGACAGCACCGTCATAATCAAATCCGGTCTCTCGAATCAGAGCCACGGAACCATTTTGATATTTAGGCTCCATGGAATCTCCAGACACCCATGAAGCAAAATCGTGAGCTAGTTCTTCATTGAAATAAACCGTATCAAAATTGCGATCATCATAAACCGAAGCCCCAATCCCCGCTGACATGCGTTCATAGACATGATACTCGTAGAGTTTTTCTGGCATGGCTGTCACCTTCTTAGCTTGTTCTTCTTGGGCCAGGTTGCGAGCATAGACCACTACCTTCTCTTTTCCTTTATTGGAAAGGCTATTATAGAGACGGACAATTTCGATTTGGGTAAAATAGCCTTTTGGTACTTTTAAAATCTCTTCTAGCTGTTTAACTTTTTCTTTAGAAGGCTCCTTGACTCCACGCTCCCAAGCTGAATAAGCCTGAAAACTAATGTCAAGCTGCTCTGCAATCTCTTTCTGTGTTAGCTTTAACTCTTTTCTCCGAGCCTTTAGTTTTTCTGGTTGGTACATGATTTACCTCCTAGTGTGATGTTTTCATCGCAAGTTGACTATATTTTAAAAATTCAACCATTTTGGTTTAGTTTTATTATATAAAAAAAGTAGACGAATGTCTAGTGGAAAAATCCAACTTTAAACCCTGTTTACTTCACCTTCATAAAATGATCATGACTCACAAATAAAGAAGAAAACCATCTCAAATTTGATGAGATGGTGAATCATTTAGTCTACTTTATAAAAAACTTGTTCCGAACTAGTTGGAGCAGCTTGACCAGCAATCAGCCTATTTTTAGTTAAATCAGTATCTAACCCAGGCATAATAAGTCCAGCTGGATAAATACTCATTCCATAGCCTGAGATACCATCTCTAATGCTGAATTCAATCGTTCCATGGCTACCCATGCGCACTTTTTCAATGTTTCCACTGTTTACTAGTCCATTTTTATCGAATGTAAACTCTTGCCCAAGACCATTTCTCCAAGTTCCAACTAGAGTCGAGAAATCTCCATTTAGAATGGCTTGCTCATCTATTTTTTGTGATCTAGCATTCGTTTGCTCTTCTTGTGTCGAGAGTTTTTCCTCAGTAGTCGTAACACTATCTTGAGTAGTCGTTGAACTAGTGGTTGTTGTACTAGTCGCTGTCGTACTAGTAGTAGAAACCTGTTCTGTTGTAGCATTTACTGCTTCTACATCTTGCTTCTTATGATTAAAGAAGAACATAAAACTTATCAGTACTATAGCAATTAAGCAACTTAACAGAATCAAAATCCAATTGATGCCTTTTCCTATTTTCATTTATAACTCCTTTATATTATTCGTATTTAATTATATCATACTAAACTGATACTAGGAAGAATTTGTATAATAAGAGAAGAAACACAAAAGAAAACCACTTGAACTAAATTCAAGTGGTAAATAGTCAGGGGAGTTCATTATAAATAGAAGCATCGTAGGTCTTCTGTTGGATTCGTTTCTTTTCTGTATACTCTTGTGGTGAAACTGTATAAACCTCACTCGTTTCAATAGATCCCGCTAAATCGGTATCCATATTTTTAAAGGCTTCCGCAATCTTGTTCATAAAGCCATCTAATGAGTCTACCGTCTCTACTAAATTTTCCATACATGTTTTTGCGAGACCCGCACAAGACTCAAGACTATCTGTAACTGGCGCTTCAATGATAGTCGACATCCCCTTTGAAATCTCATCTGTCGAAACCTTGATGCTTGCCTTAATACTTTGAATTCGCATCGGTTGGATTCGCTTAACTACCATTTTTTAACTCCTCCTTGGGTTTTAAGACACTGATAAACTCTTCATAAGAATGAACTACATGGTCTTTCCCGTCCTTGGTCACCTCTCCATAAACCGTCAAATTATCAAATAAATCGCGGTTCTTAGGGATTAAGAGACTATAGATATCAGAGAGAAGCTTAACATCTGTGTCATTGGTCAAGAAATAGAGTTCACCTTTCTTCTTAGTCATCAAGTCATAGGCTGCTGGATATTCCTCCTTCAAGCGCCAGTCTGAAGACTGTTCAATCACCGATTTCGGAAGAATAATTGAAGAATCATAAGTTCCAAAGTCATCTACATAGTAGTCCTTTAGACTGGTAAATACGCTAAAGAGATAAACTTTTCTATTTTCTTGTGCTCTTACAGCATTATTTGGGATATCTTCTAGTTTACCTGTTGCCATGTTAAAGAGGACTTCCTTTAGATCCTTGCCTCCAGTTTTCTGCAGTATTACTGTACGGTATTCCTGATCTTTATAGGCAAAGAAATGAACATAAATACTTGAAACCGGGAAGTATGACGGATCATAATCCGCAACAGCCTTTAGAAGATCATACTCCTTGCGAGGCAAATCATCCTGACTGGTATCATAAACCTGTATCTTCCAATACTCCCCCCAACTCAGATTATTAACATCAAAGCGATTATCATCAAAACTATGAATCAAGCTTTTACTTTCTGTCGAAAGATATCGTTTCCCATAAATAGCTTCACTATACCTAATTTGATTTTCTTCATCTCTTTGACTATTACTGTTACCGGCCTCTTTCCAAGAAATGACTAGCCCCTGTCTATCAGCTAGAAACTCATAGTCAGCTGGTTCTACTTCAATAGACCAAACTTTATAGCGGTCATGTGTTAAATAACGATATAAGGGATAGGCTCCTGCAACTAAGACTAGAAGGCTTATCAGTCCCAGAATGATTAGTATTTTTTTCCTATATTGTTTCATTGACTTCCTCCTGAGTATTTGATTTTTTCTTAAACATAATAGCTATATATACTTGTTTCATTATACCACATTAGAGACACCGTGAGAATATACTAAAAATAGAAGAAACCCACCTGAATTATGTTCAGATGAGTTCCTATAATTATGGAAAATCTTTATATTGATTCTCTGCGATATCAGCCATTTTTCTTCGATGGTGGCGTTCCTTGGAATCTTTTCCACCTTGGATATAACGTTCTTTGCGTTCTGCACGTGTTTCAGGTGCTTTCGTATATATATTATCACCGATAGACTGAGCCATACTCGCATCTACACTTCGAAAAGCCTCACCTACAGCTCCCAGATATTCATCTAAGGAGCTAATCGTGTCTACCATTTCCTTAGATAGTTTTTTAAGTTCATCAGTCGCATTTTGAATTTGTTCGGTCGCAGAGGAATCTATCAGGTCAGATGCATTATTCTGCAATTCTGCACTCATATCTTTAAAAGCTCCATTCACTCGGCTTAGATTATCTGCATCGATTTTTTTTTGATTGTTACTCATTTAGAACCTCTTATTCTCCTTTTTCAACCAATATTCGGCGTTGTTTGTTTAGTTCGCGGTCTTTGGCAACATCGTAATACAAGTCAAACTCTTCTTTGGTATTGACTGAATGTTCTTGACCATCCTTACTGAGTTCGGCTGGGATCGTCAGCCCTTCGTAAAGATTCGTATTGGCTGGGACAAAAAGTTGAAACAAATCGAGAAACTGTGGAACATCTCCATAAACCTCATGGTTATATATCTTAGAATCAATTAAGAGATAAAACTGAGAATCTTTCTCACTTAATAACTGATAAACTTTAGGTGCAACTGTCTCCAAAACACTTCCCTTCAATACATCCGGATGAAAAGAAAGTTGATTTTGATAAAATTTATCGAATACAGTAGTTGTTCCAAACATTACTGTCATTTCTTCCATTTTGTCCTTTAAAGGACCTAAATCTACTGAAGGGCTTTTAGGAAACTGTTGTATTTTTGTATCTTCCCAATCAATTTGCTTGGTTTCTAAATTCAGCCATAATTGTTTTTTCTGTGATAGCTCCCATCCTCGTTTGTATACTTGTATGGAAATATAGTCTTTACCATCTTTTTCGATAATACCTCCAGTATCTTCCGGTATATAATCAGGATTATAGTCTGCTACAAGTTTATAAAGATCGAGCTGACTGCCTTCCAATTTTCGATCATCTATTCGATAAATGGACATGGCATAATAAACTTCGGGATCCTCTTTTGGTAATTTTTGTGTCCCTCTATAGGTGGAATTACGGAAGTATTTGCGTACGATATAGCGTTGATTGGAGGCCCCATGAACTCCTAAAAAGTTTTCGCTTAAGTCCGGATTGTACTTGGCAAACAATCGATCCTCTTCTGGAGTCAGCGACTTCCAATGCACGGCAACTCCCCTGCCATCTTCTAAAAACTCATAAGAATCAATTTCCCATTTTCCTGTATAGTAACCCATATTTTCATATTTTTGGCGTTCTTGCTTGGCCTGCTCTGATTGTTGATAGCTATGATAGCCCCATAGAAGCAGAACAACCAACAAGACAGATCCGACTATTGTTAGTACTTTCTTCATTTCTCTCCTCCTATTTACCATAGTTATCTTCGAAATACTTTTGAAGATTTGTGAACGAACTATCTCCCTTAACTTTGTTAATAATATAAGGAATTGTTTGAATTTGTTCGGGTGTCATATCTTCAATCGTTAGGTCTTTACCTTTTGTATGCACTCCCAAAAGGAAATTTTTCATAGCTGGATCATCCTGAAAATATTTTTGAATTTCTTGATAGGCTTGGTCTCTCAAACCCACAAACTCAAAGTAGCCCATGACACCTTTCTGGTTTAATTCTTGTACCCGCTGGTAAGCCCCGTAATCCGCATAAATACTAGAGGATTGTGCAACTGTTTCGGTAGCTGGTCCTGCCACTTCATGGTTTAACTGCCAGCCTCCTTGACCAACCAAAACATTATAAATATTATTTTGCTCAGTCGTTGTTTTAGCTTTAAGCTCTGCTACCTTACTTTGTAATTTAAAATAGCTGGCCAGACTTTCATTGGCGGACTTCCCACCATCATTACCTATTTTTTTTATAATAGCATTTACTTTTCCAGAAGTCATCTCATCTAGCATCTCATGCGTATTTTTAATTGAGTCTGTTGCATGTAACTGTGATAAAGAATCTGCAACGCTAAAAGTAGCTGCGGCTGCTGGACCCCCAACAAAATTCAAAACAGTTTTTATCCCCTCTTTAACGAGCGTTTCTTGAAATTCCTTATCTGCTTTCTCATGTTCTTTTTCGATTTGATAAAGTTCAGCTTCATACTTACCAGCCAAAGCTCCTTCAATCCCTTTTTCATGGTGTGATGTATACTTCTCAGAAGTAATGTTAGGAGTAACATCAAGTTTATCAAAGTCAGTAATTTCTTTTACTGCAAATGAATACACTTCTTTTTTACTCTCTTTAACTTCTAGCTCCCACTCAGGACTGTCTGCTTTATTTAAACCAATCGATAAATCTCTTCGAGTATAATGAATTTTTGCATTTGGATTGAAGGGATCATCGTTTTTAAACTCTACCCCCGCTTTCCCTTCTACCTTTGTTCCTATTTTTAAAACTCGAACCGCAGCCAACAAACCTGACAAATCATTCATCTGTCTTAATTTAGTATGATGATTTCCCATAGTTGCATCATCATGGTTAGGATCTTGCTCGTAAGCGTACATTTCAGCTATTTGAATTTGTTTGGATATATGTTGTTGATTATCTAGCTTTTCTGAAAATAGACTAACCTTAGATGGTTCCTCTTTTCCCATAGCTTTAAGCAACTGATTTATCTTCTTAGTTCCAACCTCACTTCTATCCATCCAAATTGTCAGCTCTTCTGCTAGGTTGGTATAGCCTCCTTCAGAAATTTTCTCTGGATCATTCTCCATAATTTTATCTATATCTTCTATTTTATCAGAGAGAATTGCTTCTAAAATTTGAGCATCTTCCTTTGTAGTAATTCTAGATAGATAAATCATATTTGATTCTGTGAGAGTATTATTTTTTATAGCATCAATAATCATCTGAACTGGTAACGTAGTTACTGTTTTTGCGTTCTGTGTAGTTTTTGTTAAGGTTTCAAAGGTAGTTGATACGCCAGATACTCCTTTAGACAAGGTATCGTGCGAAGATATAATCCCACTATGCGTTTCCTTACGTGCCTTTATTTCATCAGAAATATAAGCATCTGCTTGGGCATCAAAATCCCCTAAATTAGAGTCTCCTTCTCCCATCGCTTCAATAGCTTCGTCAAACAAAGCTACCAATTGATCCTTTACAATAGTAATCATATTACGCTGAGGTGTCTTAAGAGACTCTATAAGTACGTTTATCGCATCTTCATCAGTAAAGGCATGGCTGGAAAAACCCAGACCTTTAAGATCCCCGGTGAATGTGAAGATATGCTGTCCATAGGTTCGTATAGCTTCTGGCGCCTGGGTAAAAACAGATTTTTGAATACCATTCAACCTTTTAAAGAAAGCATTAATAGCTGCCGCTTTTTCCCCTTGTAAATTAGTATTGAATTCACGCATTGTATCACTTGCGCTTTCTTCAAATTTTCCTGCGAATTGGTGAATACTCGTACCGTAATCTTCTAATCCTGAAATATTTTTCACTTTTACTGTCATCTATCACTCCTCTATGATGCTAGAGCTACATTTAACGCATTTCGTGCATTATTTTCAATACTTTGAGCAGTCCCCAAATCCGATTCTAAACCTTGAATCTTCGTATTTAACAACTCTAAAATTTCGCTTTTTTTCGTTAAAATAATCTGTCTTAAAGATTTCAAATCATCTTTTTCCTGATTTTTCTCATCATCATATTTTTCACCCAAAATATTCTCGGAAAGTGTAACAACATAATCAATCTCAGTTGATTTCTTTTTCAATTTATTTTGAATAGCTCTTAAATTTGAAATTTCTCCATTTAACCTCGTAACTTCCGTAGTTGCTTCATATAAAGCCTGTGTTAGAGCAACTATTTCTCCATAACTAGCCATGCTATCCTCCTTTTCTATATCATTAATACTTTCATTTTACTTGCTAACCCATCGGAAACGTAGTAGTGTTCTTGTTCTTCTAACTGCGGCTCACGAACAGGTCTATTTGTGACTGTCAGAATTGATTGATCACTTAATCGAAGTGCTAAAATAGCCTGCTTATAGGCACGAACTGCCTTTGAAACTACATCAATGTGTTTAGTAATCAACGGTGAACTCATTACAATTGAACCATATCCAGCTCGAATTCCTTTATCTAGGACATAAGCCAAAGCCTCAAGCGCTTCTGAGTTTAATTCTCCCACCAATTCGGTTAAATTGTAAATGACTACTGTTGCGACGTGTTCTCTCTGTTTGCCTTCTAGTCGTTCCTGAATCTTGAACTCCATCATATCTAAGCCTTCTAGATATTCCTCTGGACTTGCAAGAACCGTTACACCTTCCATTTCAGGCAAATTATGATACTTCGGTGCCAAGATGATGACTTTTTGTTTTCCTTTTGCAATCTGTTCCACAAAAGTAGCCATCTGTTCTTCCTTGTCTGTCAGGTAGAGAAGATTTCCTTTAGTTAGGTTCCAAGTAATTGGCTCAACTGTCTCCATATCTAGCCCTAGAGGTAGGAGACCTTGCTCATAAGCAGCTTGCACACTTGCGCGACTATAGAAGTCTGCCTCTGTCAACTCCTCTGGCACCATCGGAATCGCACTTGGGCGCTGTCCTGTCCAGGCTTCTTGGAGGGAAGCGACAGCTTGGCGAAGGTTGTTGAGGATTTGAGTATCGTTGGCTCCAGAAACTGGAAGTGCCAACTGAATGACATCGACTTCTTCACGCTTCATAAGCGCACGTCCCTTGATGTCCTCCATGGTCATAGCAAGTGGTGTAGCTCCCACAATCACACGCACTTCACTTGCTTCATTCTGTGGTAAGCTCAATTGATGCTTAAAGTTGGAGTAGAGTTGAGCGCGTAGGTTGGTCTGACGACCCGCTGTCATCAAGAGGTGCACACCGATGCTGAGACCTTCACGAGAAATTCTCACTAGGAGTTTGAAGAGTTCTGCCTCATAGGCCTCTTCTTTGATAGCTTCATAGCTATCTAAAAGAATGACAATAGCAGGTTCTTTCTGACCACTTGCCTGACGGTAGAGTTCCAATGTCCCAACGCCATAGTCAGAGAGAAGTTTCTTCCGACGATTGAGTTCTTTCTCCATGATTCGTACAAATTTAGAGATCTTCTCCGTTTGGTCCAAAAGCATGGTATCAGCCACCTGCGGAAGTTTAGATAGTGGAGCCAAACCATTGGTTCCAAAGTCCATCAAGTACATAGTCAGGTCCTTAGGACTGAACTTACGAGCCAAGTCCATACCTGCAGACTGAAGGAAGGTCGTTTTCCCAGTACCCGGACTTCCATAGAGAAGGACATGTCCGTCCTTGGCGAGATTGATAGAGACAGCTTCCTGTTTCTGCGCCTGTGGAATATCTGCCATTCCAAGTAGGACAGAGAGCGGTTTCTCTTGTTCCCAGGCTACTGTCGGTTGCACTTCTTCTAACTCCTCAAGCGTAATTCGCTCTTTGAGCGGAGGCAACCATGGTTGCGGTACTGGAGGAATCTGCTGCTCTTCACACATGAGTTGGATATTATGCACAATCGCATCTAACTCTGTCGGAACTTCCTTGATTTCATCCGCATCCTCTAAGCCCGATAAGTCTTCGTTTAAGATTTCATATTGTCCCAATTCATTGATCAGGTAGATGGTATGGTCTTCAATTCCCATATCATCTTTTTCTGGCTGGTAATCTGCTCCTGACCATGCCGACTGGAAGAGTTCATAGACTTCGTTATTTCCGACCTGCAGATAGGCGCGTCCAGTCTGTGTAATCTCGGCCGCATCCGGTGTATGAAGCATTTCATTCGAGTCAGAGCGGTCCGCCACTTTAAGCGCAATCTTAAAGCGAGAGTTGGACCAGATCTGATCATCTACTACTCCTGATGGCTTTTGAGTTGCTAGGATCAAGTGAACCCCTAGAGAACGTCCGACCCGAGCGATAGATACCAACTCCTTGATAAAGTCTGGTTGGTTGGCCTTGAGCTCCGCAAATTCATCCGAGATGAGAAAGAGATGTGGGAGAGGTTCTTTGGCTTCTCCATTTTTAAATTTCTTCTGATATTGATTGATATGATTAACTTCAAATTCCCTAAAGAGTCGTTCACGACGATGGATCTCTGCATTGATTGAAGCTAGTGCACGCATGGATTGGGCACCATCTAAGTTAGTGATGGTCCCCAAGAGATGGGGTAGGTTTTTAAAGAGATTGGCCATCCCACCACCCTTATAGTCAATCAGCAAGAAAGCCACATCATGAGGATGGAAATTAACAGCTAGAGACAGAATATAAGATTGGATGGTCTCTGACTTCCCTGAACCAGTCGTCCCTGCAATCAAACCATGAGGACCATGAGCTTTTTCATGAAGATTGAGTTGAACCAGATCTCCCTGACCTCGTAAACCAATCGGAACAGCCAAACTCTTGTAAGGCGCGTTCTTTTCCCAGCGGCTAGATACCTGCAAGTCTTCAAATGTTTCTGCTCCATACATTTCCATGAAGGTAACTGAATCCGGAATCGAACTCTTGAGATTTTGAAGGTGATTGAGAGGTGCCAAGGTTCGAGCAATGCGCTCCTTGTCATAATCGACTGGAAAATGATCCAAGCGGAAGTCTGTTTCTTTCAAAACTCCTTCTTCCATGACAAGTTGTCCTGTATTGCGGTCCTTGATGTTGATCACTGTCTGGATATTTTCAGACAAGGAACTCATCACATCCTCTACAAAAACGAGAGAACAGCCCAAATCTGTTGGATCTTCTGTAAAGAATTCCATAATGACATGGTCCAATATTAGCTTTTCATCTGTCACTAAAACTACGTAATGAGGGTGGAAAAGTGTACTTTCTTTATGTGATGTTTCTTCCTTTTGACTACGACGTAGTTTCAAGATTTGGTTCAAGCTATTGAGAACCTGATCCCGTGTTCGTTGATTGTATACAAATCCTCGCACATTGAGCTCTTGAAGCTTGGCATGTGGAAGCCAACGCATCCAAGACCACTGTTCTTTTTCCTCTTCAGGCAAGATGGTAATAAATTGCACATCATGATAAGAGTGGAAAGTAGCTATCTGCATGACTAACAACTGAAGTTGTTCTAAAACTAGATTTCTTGGACCAATATACCCTACCGGCCCATGGCTTAGATTGGCTGGGATAGGCATATCCGGGATTTTTTTATGTCGACTATAGAGGGCGTATCCCTCTTCCTCTAAAGCATCTTTCTTCCCACTTCGTTCTCGTTGCCCGTAATTTAACTCATAGCTAGTTGGGAGTTTTCCTAGGCCCAAACGATAATAAAGGAAGTCAAAGTGCAAAGGGGTCTTTTCATAGATCCTGTGATTATAACTCTCAACGAGGTCAGTCAACTCCAAAACAGTTGGAAAATGGTAGTTCATCCCTTCTTTTTGCTCTCGCTCCAGACGAGTTAATTCCATGGCCTTGTCCTTTAGATAAAGGTGATAGAGATCAATTCTCTCTTTTTTATCAGCCTTGTACTTTTTCCGATTTTTGAAAAAGCCTCGGATAGAGAAAATCATTGTGGTGATTGACATCCCTACTGTCGCAAGAATATAAATTCCCCGAGGTTGAATCAACGTAATCAGGATTGTTACCCCAATCATCATAAGAGGAGGAATGATTAATTTCAATAGTTCATCACTAGGTTTAACTGGTTCCTGACCTGGAGGGTTTATCAAGATTTTATCTTCACTACCACGATAGATGATTCTTGGAGAACGATGATAATCAGGATACTCTTCATAAAAGGCATAACGAGATGGCTCTCTCAATGTCAATTGTTTCCCAACTTGAGCTGGTCCTTGAATCCAAATCTCATCTGGATAAAGTTTAATTGTCACCGCTCCTAAGCTCAATTCATCTCCAAAACTAATTAGTTGTTGGTCGTTTTGCTCCAAATGATTATTTTTATAGAATTCCCCTCGCATTCGAGTCAAAATCCATTGATTTTGAGTTTTCTGCAATAACAGCTCAATCTCTGCATCTAGAGTGATCAGAGCACCCTTATGAGAACCTATCTGAATTTCTGACAAATCCAAAAGATCATAAATTTTTGTTTCTCCTTCTCGGAGATAAAAGACGACTTCCCCCAAGCTTAGAGCGTTTTTCAGCAGACCTACTTCGTCACCATACTGATAAAACACCTCTTCACCATCAACTTTTAGTTGAATTGGCATCTCCTGTTGTGAAAGGTACACTTGAGCCTTTTCAGTTGCTCCAATCAAGACAGTTTTATCCGCACCTAATTCTACTTCATAACGTAGACCTTGGCTGTAGAAAATGATTTGTTTTTTCATAATTTCTCTCTTGGTCTCCTTTAATTGTTAGAGGAAGTGCTAGGACTAGATTTCTTTTCTGAAGAAGGTTTACTTTCAGAAGTCTTATCTTGTTGATTTGTAGTAGTAGTGGACTTGTTAGCACTAGATTCATTTGTCAATAACTGACTTCGACTATCCCAGTACTTCTTGTACTCACTCTCCAATGTATTCAACTTACTTTCTCGGTCTTTTCCTGACAACTTATCATCTTCTCGAACTTGCTTGATTTCTTGAGTCAACGCATAGAGAATCAAATCACTATCATTAATCCGTTTAGCAATATCGAGAGCTTCTTCAAAACGATTGCGCCCAATTTGGATCCAGTAAGTCAAATAAAGTTCATCTGACTTGAGAGTCACATTATTCAAAATGACTTTCTTTTGGTCATCAGAAAATTCCAATCCCTGAATATAAGAGTATGCCAGTTCATACTTTTGAGTATTTGGTAAACTAGACGGAGTAACACCCTCCAGTTCCGTAATAACCCCACTATAATCCACTTTTATAAAGGCAGTATCAGCCTGTAGCATCTTTTCTTTGAATGGATTTTGCACAAAAATCAAATAAATAAGTGGAATGGCCAACAAAACTACGCTAGCTGACAACCAGATTGTAGCCAACTTAAAAACACGATGTTTTCTACTTGGAACCAATACTAAATCAGCCTGTTCTTTCGTGTATTTCTCGACATAATATTTTTCAAGAATTGAAACTGCAGATTCAATATCATTAGCTTGGCACAAATCATTTAGGAAATCTGGTAAAGTTTCTAGTTCCAGAGAACCATTGTAGAGATCCATAAAGTCCAAATCGGTAAATAAAGTTACTGTAAAACACTTGGCTTGACGTAGAAAATCTTCTGGAGATATAGCCTGAGGAACCATCAAATCTGGAATTCCACGATAAGCAATTTTAGCTTGTGCATCTTTCGTAATAAACAGATTCAATGGATGCAAAAGAAACGTTACCGGTAACTCTAAAGCTCCCTCTAGACTAAAAACGTTTAGAGCCAAACGAATTCTCTCTGAGATTGTACGGTTCTTCACTTCATCATAACTTAATCCATAAGGCTCTACTTGGTAAGAAAAAGTCACACTGTCCTCATCAGATACCATGGATTGCTCCAAAAACAATGGATGGTGTAAATCCAACAACAAAAGCTCTCGTAGATCTTGACTAGCTACATCTGAACGTTTAAATTTTAATTCCCAGGTAGTTTCACTTTTTTCATAGATAAATGGTTGTCCACCAAATACAAATTTTTCTTCAGTCACCTATATTTCCTCAATTTCTACTAAATCTCCTGTCGTCATTGGATAATCAGACAGATGTTTTCCTTCATCAATCAACAAACCTTTATTGACTATTCTTAATTGGTATTTTTTTCGCTCTATTCCTGGATTAAAAATCGTATCAATTTCTCGGATTAGACGACGTACTTCAATCTTTCGGGGAATTCGAACATCCACATCCCTATCTTTCAAGCGCAGGGTAATATTGATATGTTGCTCCATTACTTTTGTATCTCCTGTCTGATTTATCCTTTTTCTATGTTTCTTGGATGAACGGTTAAAACATCAATCCAAATTATCTGCCATCACTCGGTAACTCATCAAACCAGTGACACCCATCAGCAATAGAACGACTCCTACATAGAACATCTCTGGCATAAAATGATTCAATTCTCCTCCAGTACCCTTATCTAAATTTGTTTGAAATTTAGATAATTTGCTGGAATTTGGTTGAAATAGTTGTTCTTGCAAATTATTTTTTACTGGTCCCTGTATAGCAGAAAACAGTTGTCCCCTTTCTGTGATCAACTGTTCTTCTTGATAATGTTGCATTTCCTGCAACTTCTTTTGAGTCGCTTCATTAAAAAGGTCTTTGACTTGTTCGGACTGAATACCAAACTTCAATCCTTCTTTCTTCTCAAGTCGAGAATCATCAAGTTGCAGACTATTATCCTTTATATCATCTGCAGTAGCTGTTGAAACTACTGCAGACGCTACCAAGGTAAGAAGCAAAAGAAATATTTTTTTCATATTCTTAATTTCTATACTTTCTCAGTTTGATTTACTTGAAACCACAAACTTCCTGCTTTGATAAAAACGTTCATAACAATTAGAATTGCTATCACAAAAATCGATGCGACAAAAACTATAATTGTGGCTGGGTGTCCGTCAAAATATCCTGAGAGCAAGCCTTCTAATATTGATAAAACATTAAGGTTTTTGATAAATGCTGGGAAGCCTGTTAGACTAGCTGTTGTACCGATAGCATTTGATAGGTACACAAAGCTAATCATCATAAAGAAGGCAAGTCCCATACCAATTACACGAAAATGTTTCAGTAAGAAATATTGTCCTTGAATCAGCACGAATCCCGCTAAAACAATTAATAAAACCCATGATGGTTGGTACTCACGACCAACTTGTAGCTGAATATTTGAAACGATACCAACGACTAGTCCAACAACAAGACTTAGCGCAGATAAGGTAATTACAGTCACAAGGTCTGTATCATGTAGTTTATCCAACTTAAATTTATCTTTAACCTTACGAATAATATTTTGAGTCGCAAAGAGATAAGCTGTAAAGAGACTCACAATTTCCAAAAGTAGAATCCACGTGAACGGACGATATACATTAACTGTTGCTTTTACAGAAGATGAATTTTGCGCAACTGGATTTGATAGGAAATTGAGCAAGACTTCATTTGGCACTCCATTTTCATAAGCATTATTTAAAACTTTCAAGAAAGATTCAACAAAGTTGCCATTGGCTGTCAATTCCTCGTTAAATTGGGTCATCAACGAATCAGCATCCTGCGAAAGTTTTTCAGTGCTAGTTTGCGCATTTGATAATTCACGATTAAAATTACTCAAAGTCTCATTCACTGATTCAGCCGCCTTCACATTGCTTTGAGAAGAAGTCTTCACACCTGCTGTTTCTGTTAAAAGAGCTGCAAAATCAGTATTTAGAGTTGTCAATTGCGTATTAGTGGTCTCAAAAGCAGTATTTCCGCCTGCTTGAGCCTTTTCCAAATCTTCTAGCTTCTTTTCTAACTGTTTGTACTGCTCAATTTGGTCATTGATTTTGGTATCCAATTCCTTGTTTGTATCCAAAACATCTTGCACATTTTTTTCTAATACAGGTTTCAACTCAGTCAATTTTGTTAAGGCTTTATCCACTTTGTCCTTAGCACCATCCGTATCTGTAGCACTGGCAGGAGTAGATAGACTATCTTCATATTTCTTCAGATTTGAAGTAATCGCTTCGTACCAAATATTTGTTAAAGCTGTAGAAACATTACTGTTTCGCAAATCTTTAATAGCATTATATGCTTTTAATAGTGAATCCACTTTTTGATAAGTAGACTCTATTTTCTGAACCTTTTGTCCGTAAGAAACCGCAGCTTTTTGAACATTTGCCACATCCACCGGAGCGCTAACTGCTTGAACATCATTTAATGAAATATCGATTGATTTTGGTGCAGATGTTGGAGCTGGAGCTGGAGTTGGAGTCGGATCTGGAGTTGCAGCTGAAGATGTTTCCGTAACATTGTACACTACTTTGAAGGTCCCACCAGTCTTCAAATCAATTTCTTGACCAAGAACTACTGGAGTGCCATCATAGGTAACTGATACAACCGTCACTCCCGTTTCTGCTTTCCATGAAACTTTGGCTTTTGTACCCGTTGTACCTACAGGAGTTGTACTTGTAATGGCTTGACTTTCCAGATTTTTCAAATCCGTTAGAGTTGTTGCCTCACTAGGTGTGCCTAAACTTTTTAATTTGCTATAGTCTAGGGAAGGTATAGTTACAGGTGAAATTCCAAAACCATTAAATACTTTTCCACTAAAATCTTCTGCTGGTAATTCAGATATTGCAGTTCCCAACAATCCTTCAATGGTTTTTTCAGCATTTTCTAGATCCTTATTCCCAGCTTTGTCTAGGAATTGTTCAAGAGTGATGTTGCCCTTTTCAGTTGTTCCGTAATAAGCCACTAATTTTTCATCGATAAAGTTATTAATATCCTTCTTATGATTTTCAAACTTAGTTCGCTCTTCAGTCAAATTAGTTTGTAATGCAGTAATTTCTTTTCTGATATTTTCTGCTACTGTTTTATAGGAAGGTCCAACTTCTGATGACGTACCATCAGAAGAGGCTGTTGTTCCATCTATATTAGAAGTCAGACTACCTTGAGCTTTAATTAATTTCTTATAAGTTTCAATTTGATTCTGAACGTCTTCCCGACTCTGAGAAATGAGCCCAGTGATAACATCCGCATGATTTTTCTTCTCAGTGACCCTATCCTGAAGCAGAGTGTCAAACTTTTTACCATAGGCAGTCTGTGAGACATCATAGCGGTCAAAAATTTGCGTATAGCTTTCCAAACCTGTCTTTAAAGCATTGTTTGATTCTACTGAAGAACTAGACATGCTATAAAGGGTTGGAAAAAGATTTTTCGAGTTGATAGCTGTCCCATATAAGTTAGTACGATAACTTCCGATATTGGTCGCTTGTATCTGTGAGCTAGCTTGGACATTCTTTTGTGCAGTATAAAGATTACTCAAAATGCTAGCCATATACATATCTACCAGTTGGCTATTCAGATCTGCTACAATATCTTTTGCTAGTTTATTGGCATCATTCTCAACCTGCAAATTTCCTTGTGCATTGATCTTATAATTGATAATGGTCTTGTCTACATTAATCTTATTGATATCCAATACTTTCTCAGAAAAGTCACTAGGAATCGTTAAAACTAGTTGGTATTTCCCACTTTCTAATCCAGCATCTGCTGTTCCGCGAGGTACAACGAACCAATTTTGCGAATTATCCCGCTCAATGTTTTTTACATAACTCGCACCTAGATTATACTCTTTCGTATCCATATATACGGGCTTATCTTCATTTACGATAGCCACATTTAATTTAGTCTGTTGGTTTGCTTTTTGATTGCTTTCATTGCTAATAGTCGTATGTTTTTGAACAGACAGATTCAAAAAAATCATCGAAGCGAGCAATAATAGTGCTAACAGACTACTTCCTACATATTTAAAAATCTTATTCTTTCCCATTTTTTCTTTTAATCATCTCCATAACAAAAATAGGAAGGCTCTCGCCCTCCTAAAGCCACTTATAACAAATTAAATTTGTGCTGCAAGATCTTGGTCGTTTTGTTCAACAATCTCAGCAACTTTATTCAACTGTGCATTAATTTCATCGAGCAAAGTAGCGAACTCTTCAATTTTTGGAGACAATTCTGTAAATTGGCGATCAAAGCTCTCAAAAGCAGAACCTTTCCAGTTCTCTCTGATAACTTCTTGTTCGCTGCTCAATGTACGAAGCACTTGTCTCACTTCCTCAGCACCATTAGTGTATTTCTGAGCAGAAGTACGTAGTTCTTCTGTTGTTAATTGAATTAAAGCCATGTGGAACTCCTTTAAATTAGTTTTATAGTTTTATTATATCAATAAATGCTGACGGTTGCAAGCTTTTATTCATTTTTATACTGTTTTATTATAATTATTTTTGAACAAACAAAAAAACTATCGATCGACAGTTTTTCTTTGCATACTTACTTTTTGTTTCTAACTAAAAACTATAGAAACCAACTTCTTTTATTAGAAACTATTTTAGACTTTTCTTTCTTCCACTTGTTTGTAATAGTTTTTATTCTCCCGATATCGAGCCTCTAATACATCCTCAATATGATTCTTATATTCTTGATGATAACTGTCCAAATTGTTCTCTATTTCGTAAATATAAGGTTGGATTTCAGCAAAATTATTATCTTTACAAGCATTGGAAAGTTCCTCTAGGAGCATAGCTGTTTCCCTGCTAAATTTGTGATAATAGTCATCTAAATCCATCTCCAAACGCTCTAAGCCTCGCAATTTACGATTATGCTCATCCTCTAGTTCCTGAAGTTCCTTTTTATCCATGACGAGTTTTCTCCTAGTTTTTGATTGGACTTTGTAAAGTAGGTGTTTGCAAGGTCTGCGTCAAGTAAGTTTCGGCTGCATCTGCCGCTTTACCTTCAAATCCCCCCTTAATATTGTTCACATAGGTCTTAGAAGCATACTCTTGCATATCAGAGGCTGCTTCTTGTAACTTTTTAGCTAACTCTTCTCCTTTTGCAAGGATTGATAGTTCTTTTGCTCTTACCAAGGCCCCAACTGCTTGTCGTTCTTGTTCTTTCATTCTTTCTTTGAAGCCTCTGTCGAGTTGCTCTCTTGTAATTAAAGTATCTTCATCCGTTAGGACTAACATTTTTCCCCCTCCATGTTTGTTTTACATCCGCCAATAGATTATTAAAATCTTTAGCGCTTTCCGTATCTATAGTCTCAAAGGAACCACTAGCTTTAACCAGGCTTTCCCCTAGTTGCTCGATTTGTGTCAGGAAGGATTTGGCTGCTTTCTCCGTATCACTCGCAACGCCTTGATCCCAAAAATTTGCAGTATCAAATCCAGAAAGTAGATTCGTAACTTCTGAACTTGACAAGTATCCAACCATGTCAAACGCTGTCTGTCTTGTTTCTTTTATCAAGCTTTGAATCTCTTCCTTAGCATCTGAAAGTAAAGTTTTCACAGAATTAACTTTATCTTCCATATCAAAATTTGCCAATTGGGCTGCTGTCTGAAGTAGCTGAGCTCGAACCAAGATTCTTTGATTTCCTGAAAGATTGCCACTTCTCAGTTGTTCCTGGTAACGAGGAATAGCTTCTCGATCCCATTTTATAGATTCCTGACGAGCTTCTTCGACGATCTTACTATATTCAGTTGTAAAATTCTCGTAAACGCCATAACCAATAGCTGCCTTTATTTTAAACTCACCTCTCATAATGGAATTTAAAACATTGGTTGCTACATTTTCATCAACTCCTAATGCCCTGAGAGAATCCAAAGATGTCGCAATCAATCGAGCTAGCTTTTCACCTGCCCTGAGCAATTCTGGGTGAAAGTCCTCAGAAGCGGTCAACAAGTTCCCCTTTCCATCCGATTGGAAAACACCAAAGTCATGGGAGCTTTCCGGATCAGAAATCTGGGTATAGTACAAGGGGACAAGGACATTTACTGTACCTACGGGTTTCTTGAGGGGTTCATCGGAATCCCCAGGTAATTTAGTGATTGTGTGCTCTCGATTAAGCGTACCCACGATATCAAAAGGATTGACATAATACTCTATCTTTTCGCTAATCTTTTGGATTTTCTCATCGCTGAGACCCATTTTCTTTAAACTCTTTGTCGTGTCTGGACCGTCAAAGAGGACTACTTTGCCGATTTTCTTCAGTTCTTCATCAGTGAGGCCAGCTATCCCTTGCGCAGAGACAATGGTTCCTAGGGAGTGACCTGTGATGTCCATCGTAGCTTGCGGAGCTTTTTCACGCATCTCTACGATTTTAGCTTTCATACCTGCCGTCGCTAACTTGGCTTGCGGGGTATGGATGTGGTTGAGGGCAAACTTCGCATCGTTGTCTATCCAATCGTTCCAATTTTCATAACTAATGGCATCACTTCCGCGGATAGCCATATAAGTTTTCGTAGTATCTTTACTCAAGGTTGGCGTATCCGTTAAGTAGTAGGCATTGAAACCAGCTTTCTCATCCGTTAAAAGCCCTTTTTGATAGAGCTTGGTTCTGTGGGGTTCCTGCCTCATACCGTTCGTATCAGGAACAGGAACTGTTGTGATTTTATAAACATCGTGTAAATCAGGATCCGGCTGCAAGTAGACTTTACCGTCATGAGGAAGTTTTTTACCTCCGGGAGTGATTTCACCATCGTCATCTATATCTTGTGAATAATCTATTAAAGTCCAGTTTAAAGCATTATTATAGCGTGATAAAGTATTTGGCCTCCCTCTATAAGCCGACTGTGCTAAATCCGCATAAAAGTTGCTATAGTCTTTTAAATTACTATCCGTCATACTTGTCCCAACCTCCATTTTTTAACACTCTAGGGGGATTGTACATGCCAATCCGTTCTATTGAAGGTACATCATTTTTAGTTTTTAATCGAAAATCTATTGTAAAGTCAGAATCCTTTATATAATTAAAAGAACCCTTCACTGATAGATTATAACCTCCACCTTGTGGAGTTCCATTCCCTATCTGTTCAACAGTTAAACTATTCCAATCCATCTGAACAGATTCAATCTTTGAATTTTTAGACTTTACAAATTTTACAATCTCTTCTTCATGCTCCTTCAAATAAGCCAACTGCTTAGCCCGTGGGCTTAGAGTTATTCCTCCGAATAGATTTGTCTCTTGTGCCATCCATGCTCCTCCTCCAAATACTACAAGGGCTAAAATTAGCCAAAGCAAGGTACGTTTTTTCATGATTATCCTCCTAATTAAGCCGACTGTACTAAATTTGCATAAAAGTTAGCAAGGATTCTTAAATTACTATTACTCATAAAGATTCCATAAATTTCCTTTCAAAATTCTTATGGGCTGCATTTCAGAAATTTTCTTAATATTGGGAATACTATTGCTATTATATTCTATAGGGAAACCAATTGTAAATTCAGTATCCTCATTGTTATTTATTTTTCCATCCAATGTTATAATATATCCCCCACCTTGAGGGGTACCATTTCCTATCTGACCAACTTCCATGCTCTCCCAATCAAATTGAACACTTTCGACTTTAGGATTTCTAGACTTTATAAAATTCGCCATCTCCTCTTCGGAAACAAACTGTCTTGCCTTCGACAAATCCAACTTCAGCATATTCTTCTCCTTTTCTCCTATTATCCTAAAATAGCTTCTATCATAAAAAATATAAAATACACAACTTCCGTTATTATAAAAACAGGCAAGAGGACACGCAAGTCTTTCTTCCCTGTTTTAGAAAACTTATCTTAAAAATACTGTAAAATCCTAAAGCAAAAAATGAATTCTAATTCTGCCCAAACTCTTCGCAAAATCTTATTCTAATTCAGCCCAAACCCTTCGCAAAATTTTATTCTGATGCAGATTAAACCCTTCGCAAAAACTCCAGCATAAAATCTACCGTTTTCTCTATGGCCTTTGCTTCAAATTCCTCATACACCATGCTTGCCTCATCATTTGCCTCATCGGAAATGAAGCGAAGAATCACAAAAGGAATGCCGTTCTTTGTCGCAATCTGCGCTATAGCGGCACCCTCCATTTCACAGCAGGTGGCCGCAAAGGTATTCTTTAAATATTCCTTTGTTTCATGAGAGGATACAAAGCGGTCTCCGGTTACTACCCGTCCTATATAACTGTTATGATCAGGATTAATTTTCTTATTCACTTCTACGGCGAGTTCCAAAAGGCGCGCATCCGCATCATACCCCACCTTCTCATCTCCCGGCACCTTTCCAAGAGGATAGTCAAAGCGTGTCACATCCACATCGTACTGCAAAGCATCCCTCGAAATCACGAGGTCCAGGATATGTACCTCCGGAGAAATCGCTCCGGCAATCCCCGTATTAA